>Ga0181598_1000138_pt1 | contig 64430 bp, 62 predicted proteins | sample 041ome_4_FD_153295 | JGI IMG/M metagenome (GOLD analysis project Ga0181598, IMG submission 153295) | Coastal salt marsh microbial communities from the Groves Creek Marsh, Skidaway Island, Georgia - 041404US metaG (spades assembly) | ecosystem: Environmental > Aquatic > Marine > Intertidal zone >... | reverse complement strand
GGATGTAAAAGGACTCTGTCACCTGCTCGAATATTTCTCCAATAAACCCATTCATGCCAAGTATGCTTTATCCAGACTTATCCAATACCGGGCTGGATCTGCCCACGCCCATGAGCTAGTGGTTTGGCTGGAAAAACTGGCAGAACTGAGCCCTCAGGATGCCACCCTTAAAGTTGCTATTCTTTATCTCAACCTTCTCGATACTCAATTAATCAGTCCATCAACAAAACTTAGTAGTCTGATTGAAAATGCTGAAGAATTAGTTGAAAAAACCAATCTTCCTCAGGCAAGAATCAGTCTTGCACTGGCTCACTTGAGAAATAAAGCTCCAGATGTGGCCTTGGTTGCTCTTGGCCCCCCAGAAAACTGGCGCTCGTGGATTAATACACGTCCGGCATGGTCTTTTATTGCTTCCCAAGTTTTCCGCCTCAATCATGATTCTGAGAAATCACTTATTTTAGCCAAAAACCTTGATCCCAACTCTTTTGATTTTGCGGAAAAAGAAAGCTTCAAGACGCTTTTCCCCTCTTCCTTTAGAAACTAGCAAAAAAAATGGAAACCATTAGTCCAAAGGTCGAGATTCAAAATACGGAGAATCCTGCGAGTTGGAAAATTGGAATGGGTTTCCTTGCCCTTCTAGCACCCTGGTTACTCCTTATTTTTCAATTATCCATTACCTGGGAAACCAACGAACAATATGCCCACGGTTATTTGGTTCCTATCCTTTGTCTCTTTCTTATTCTCAAGACCTATCCCCCATTAACAGAAGCCCAAACTTTTGAGCAGAACTCTCCCCTACAAGGGAAATTAGTCTTCTTTCTAGCCTTACCCGTTTTGCTGGTGTTTTTCCCGGTTTGGCTTGTTCGTGGTGCCAATTCAGATTGGAGAATGATTAATTTTATCCTTTTCCTGCTCACGATATTATACACTTTCGCACTGCTCTATGATGATGGTGGATGGAAAAGAGTCAGGCTCCTTATTTTCCCTTTTCTTTTCTTTTTAGTAGCTATTCCCTGGCCTTTAAAGACCGATCTCCAGCTCACGCAATGGCTGCAGTCCAAAGTATCCTCGATCATTGTGGATATTTTACTTTTGATGGAACATCAGGCACGCCTGGAAGGTACCGTGATTGATGTCGGGGTTTTTGGAAAGATTGGGGTCGATCAAGCTTGCAGTGGAATCAATGGCCTTCAGTCATCTTTAGTAGTTACACTCTTCTTGGGGGCATATTACGGCTTTGGTTGGATCAATCGTCTCTTTCTAATTCTTAGCGGCATGCTATTGGCGTTAGCCTTAAATTTATGCAGAGCCTTCTCCCTTTCCTTCATTAAAATTAAAGGAAAAGGTCATCTCCTTGATGACTCATTATTCACGATTGCAGGTTGGGGCTTCCCATCCATTCATGATTTATTGGGTTGGATTGAGACTGGTTGTATTTTTTTGGCAATTCTGCTCCTGGCACGGATGGCGAAAGGCGGTCTATTCCTGACCACCATGGCCAATGAGCCAAACCGCTGGCTAAACCTCCGTTATGCAAAAAAACCATGGCTCAGTTTAGCTTTAGCTTTTGCTTTTGTAGCTATTGTATTTGGTGTGGAAGCACATTATCGGTCAACGGAATCAAAAATGTCCGACTCAAAAGTGCTAAGTTTATCTCTTGATGATCCGTCGATCAAAAAGGAAGAGGAAAAAATTTCCCAGCAGATTGTGGCTCAATTACATTTCGAATCAGCCGAGTCCTTTAAATGGCAAGATAGGTTCCGTACAACCTTCAATCAGTTTGGCCAGCAAGTGATCAATCCAAATTCTGAATACTGGCAAGGATTTGTTGCCAACTGGGAAACTGGGGGAGCCTGCACCGCTGTATTATCTACTCACTCTCCAGATTCTTGCCTTCCCTTGACAGGCTTAACACAAATCTCCCCTCCACCAGGAGGAGAACCATCACTCATTGATCTAAATGTGGGCGGTAAAAATGTCTCATTTGAAGCCTATGAATTTTCAAGAGATTATCGGAAGCTGTTCGTCTTCAGGTGTTTTTGGCCCAATAAATTTAGCCCAGGAGATAAAAATCTTTTTCCATCCGGGGGATATGATTTTAACGGTCGTCTTAAATCTGCGTTTAATGGAAAAAGAAATGTCGGCGGCACAATGGTCGCTTTGGCTATTGCAAATATTAATACCATGGAAGAGGCACTGGCGAAGCTAGGAATGCTTGCAGACAAAAGGCTTAGCTTAGATTAAAGAATTCTCAATCATTTACATTTCCCACCCCTGATTCCTGAAGAAGAAAAATTCATAAGTAATTGGCTTAAACCAGCTACGAAAATTTTTGAATCTAAATGGTTCAAACTACTGGGACACAAGGATTATCATTTTATCCAGTACCATAGCCGTCAGGTTATCATACTACCCATTATTGAAGGAAATTCCGTTGTTTTACCTAGGGTTCGCAGAAAAATTTTGGATCATGCTCTTTGGGAATTACCTGCTGGTGGAGCATTGCCAAATGAGTCATCCCAGGAAGCAGCTCTTAGGGAACTAAGAGAGGAAACGGGTATTGATGTTAGAGATATTAGCCGCCTAAAAGCTGAACATAGCTTGATAGTTTCCCCAAACCGCCTACCCATGTTTCCGCATGTTTTCTCGGTTCAAATTACCGGGCAAGAGTACGAGGAACGCCTACCCCATGACAATGAAGTCGAATGCGTGAAATGCTTCTCATCGGATAAGGTGAGAGAGATGATTCTTTCTGGTGAGATCATTACCTCCATCACCCTTGCAATTTTGGGTCGTTTTCTTATCAAGCAGCAGTTTGTGAGTGGTTCGTCCAGCTCAGCTCTCTAGTTTTTTGAGTTCCGTAATAGATTTTTTAAGGTTTTTCGCAGCCATCGCGGTCTTTCTCGGTCATACCAATTTTTATTGGTTCTTTTGCGGCCAGGTTTACGGGATAGGTCCGCAAAACGGACAAGACTATGTTATTATTTTCTTCGTTCTTTCTGGCTTTGTCATTTCGTGGTCCATTGATCGAAAAAAGGAGTATCACTTCAAGCAATACCTCTTCGACCGCATGGTCAGACTCTGGAGTGTTGCCCTGCCCGCCCTTTGTCTAGGTGCAGTTCTCGATCATTTCGGCAGAGCGACCCACCCAGAAACCTATGGAAACATTTTTTCTTCAGATCACCTCGGTCTGAAATATCTGATCTCCGGTCTTTTCTTGCATGAAAGCTGGTTTTTCAGCATTCGCCCAGGCTCAAACGGTCCCTTTTGGTCTCTTTCCTACGAGTTCTTCTACTACCTGATATTCGGAGCCATTACCCTCCTTCCCTCGTTGAGAAGTAAACTTTTTGTAGGATTGGCATTCTGCCTCGTGGCCGGGCCTAAAGTTCTCATTCTCCTTCCCTGTTGGTTGGTTGGTTGCCTTTCTTATTGGGGATGCAAGAAGTTAAACCCCAATGCCTTGGTCTCCTTGGTACTATTAAGTTCCAGTCTTTATTTTCTAATTTCTACCTTAGCCCCTAGGTGGGTGTCATGGACCTCGACTGATTTTCCCGGGCTAGGTATTCCTCCGCTCTTTTACTCCGCCAAGTACCTCGATGACTTCGCAATTGCCTTGGCCTTAGGTCTCCTTCTGCTTTCCCTATCCCGCTGGTTCTCGCTCGAGATGAAACCAATCTGTCGGATAGCGACCCTGATACGCACCTGCTCAAAATGCTCCTTTTCTCTCTACGCGATCCATTTCCCACTAATGGCATTTCTCAGCGCACTTTGGGTCCGGGGGGGGCTCAAAATTACCAACCACTTGCAAGCCACACTTCTGGTTTTTCTTTGCTGCTGCGTCTTTGCTCTTCTCTTTGAGGTGCCGCTGAAATGGTACCGCTCCCTCATTATTCGTACCCTTCCCTTTCTTTCGCAAAAATGTGGAATTCGTTCCTAACCCTTTTCGGGGTTCATCCGACCCTTGCCACTCTCATTCCTATATCTTTGGGGTGCTTGTTGTTATTGCTTAAAAAAAGACGCCTTCTTCGGTTGCTTGGATGCGTATCCCTTTGCTTAGGCATAATACTTGGGGCGACGCTTCATTTTCGTTGGGACTCCTTCTCCATACACTTTTTCAAACTTCCCAATCATTCATTCCCGGAAAACATCAGTGTTCTCTTCGTAGGAGACTCCATCACCTGCGAAGGTGCCCGCCCCCGCGGTTTCATTACTAAGATTAGGTCCGTTTTTCCAATTGAGCACCAAGTTGTTTGCCAGAAAGGAGCGACAAGCATCGAAATCGTCGATCTACTTGAACATGCGGAAATCCCCCTTGATCCGAATGTCATCATTGCCCAGTCCGGCATCAATGATCTCTTGAATGGCGATTCAGAAGGTCAGGTCTTCCGTTCGCAAGGAATGCTTTTGGAAAAGCTTTCAACCAAGTTCCCCCTAGCAAAAGTATACTTTCTGCCGATACATCCCTTGAAATTGGCAAATGGCACCATTTCGGAGTTTCCCCACCATATGCCTGCCAATTTCCCCGCTTGGTGGACAGACCATTCGTCTTTTGCACAAGATTCTCTTGTGGCTGACGGCGTTCACTTAAGTTCCCATGGACACTCGGATTTAGCCAAAGCCATCGTCCATAAAATCTTTTCAGAGAACTCCTGACAGATTCATTGAAATCAGTTTGCATAAATCTCGGTTGTGGATCCCGTATTCACCCGGACTGGAGAAACCTCGATGTCAATCCGTATGTAGGGGGAGTAGAGTCATGGAAGGCATCCGAAGGCATACCTGCAGCTTCGCAAAGCGTGGATGTAGTTTATCATTCTCACTTGCTCGAACACTTGCAACAGGAAGAAGGGGAAGACCTTATCCAGGAATGTTTCCGCGTTTTAAAGCCGGGAGGAATCCTGCGAATTGTAGTACCGGATTTGGAAAGAATTTGCAGAGATTACTTATCCACCCTCAAGGAAGTGGAGCAAGGAACTGAATATGCCCACTTAAATGCTCACTGGATGAGATTGGAACTATTCGACCAGATGACCAGAAAAGTTTCCGGAGGCAAGATGCTTCAATTTCTTCAGTCCAATCCAGATAATAGGGAGTTTTTAATTAAAAGATGTGGCAAAGAAATCATTCCTCCCCTAACCCCCGACTCGACCAATCCTCATTCTACCACTCAAGTTCAAGCCATACCCTTGCACCTGAAGTTCAAACAATTGTTAAATAATTTTCTTAACCTTAGCTGGCACAAGGAAAAATTGCTCAAAGCCTTTCTTAATGATTCAGATTACGAAGCCCTAAGATACGGACGCTTTACCCAAAGCGGTGAATTGCATAAACATATGTACGACCGCGTTTCATTGACTGAGCTACTTAATAAAGTTGGTTTTATCAATTGCAGCACCCAGTCACACCTATCCAGCTTCATAAGCGATTGGAAAGAATTTCATTTAGACAATACTAAGTCTGGAGAACCCAGGAAACCTGACTCTTTTTACCAGGAAGCCGTTAAACCCAAATAATCCTTTTAAAATTATGAATTGGAATAACAAAAAAGTACTCGTTACCGGTGGGGCGTCCTTCATCGGTTCCCACCTTTGCGAACAACTCGTACAGAGAGGAGCCAAGGTGCGGGTTGCCGAAAACTTCTCCAGCGGAGAAAGAGGACACCTTGCACAGATCGAATGCGAAACCCTCGAAGGTGACCTGCTCGATCCTTCCTTTTGTGATCAAGCCACCAATGGGATAGAGGTTGTCTTTCATTTGGCAGCCGACCATGGAGGGCGAGGATACATCGATTCTCACCCCGTGGAATGCTCCACAAACATGGTTCTAGATGGTCAGGTTTTTCGCCACGCCCACCAAAATGGGGCTGAAAAAATCATTTTTGCTTCCTCCGGATGCGTTTATCCAACTTCTGCTCAGATGGATGTTACCAAGGAGGTCTTTCTTTACGAAGACATGGTCACCCCGCCCTACGAGGCAGATGATCTTTATGGTTGGGCCAAGCTTATGGCCGAACTCACCCTCAAGGCCTACCACCAGCAACACGGTATTGGCACCGGCTCCTGCCGTTACTTCACTGTTTATGGTCCTAGATGCACCGAAAACCATGCGGTTATGGCCATGATTGCCAGAGGCTATTTGAAACTTGATCCATTTGAAGTTTGGGGCGATGGCGAACAGATACGTAACTGGACCTATGTTGATGATATTGTATCGGGAACGATTGCCGCTGCCGAAAAAATTCACGACGGAACCTCCATCAATCTGGGAACCATGGAACGAATCAAAGTAAAGGACTGTGCCCAACAGGTTATTGATACTTTAAATCCTGGTGCGACCATCAAACTTCTCACCGATAAACCCACTGGACCACTCAATCGGGTAGCGAGTAACGCTCTAGCAGAACAACTTCTCGAATGGTCTCCACAGACCAAATTTTCAGATGGTTTGCAAAAAACGATCGATTGGTATGTTAACTCCAAAACCACCGAGCAGGCATCGGCCGACCTTACCCTCAAGTTGGTTGGGCGTTAACGCTATTTAAGCCTCATCGAAACAAAGAAAAATATTACCGTACTTAGACCATCCGCTGGATGGACCGGATTTGACTTTGCTGGCATCTGGCAATACCGCGATCTGCTTTATCTTCTTGTACGCCGGGACTTCCTTGCCCAGTACAAACAAACCATTCTTGGCCCCGCTTGGTTTGTACTCCAACCTCTTTTCCTTACCGTTGTCTTTAGCCTTATTTTTGGAACATTTGCACAAATATCAACCGAAGGTCTACCTCCCGTGCTCTTTTACAATTCCGGGCTTATCATTTGGAGTTACTTCTCTACTTGCTTTACAGGTAATGCTTCCGTATTCACGGTCAACGCCGGGATTTATCAAAAGGTTTATTACCCTAGGCTGATTAATCCTCTGGCAAATTGCACATCCGCCCTCTTTGGCTTTTCCATCCAAGCAGTGTTTTTTCTAGGCTATTTTTGCATCTATAAATTTCTCATCTCTACAGAAGAATTTTTCACCATGACATGGGCGATGCTCCTCCTTCCAATTCTTATCCCTCTGGTCGCTTCACTCGGACTGGGCATGGGATTATGGATGTCCGTACTCACAGCGAAATATCGAGACTTTAATCAAATAACAGGATTTCTAGCACAAGCACTAATGTATGGCACTCCCATTATCTATCCCTTGTCCGAGATTCCTGAAAAGTATCGCTTTTGGGCTTCCTTAAACCCCATGGCTCCTGTGGTCGAAACATTTCGTTTTGCCTTATTAGGCAAAGGCTCTTTTTCGACCCCACACCTAATTTATTCGGGAGTGATCGCACTTTTCATCTTGTTGTCTGGTATGTTTTTTTTCAAGCGCACCGAAAGACGCGTAGTCGATTATCTTTAATTCATGCATTCCTCTCTTGCTGTAGAAGCTACCAACCTTTCTAAAAAGTACCGTTTGGGAACCATTGGGATGAGTAGTCTAAGGGAAGACCTCAGTCGCTGGTGGGGAAAAAAGAAGCAAAATGCTCAGAATAAAGACAATTCGAATAATACTGGTATTGACCAATCCAGAATGATCAACGATTCCGAATTCTGGGCCTTGCACGATTTAAATTTTCAAATCACACAAGGAGAAGTGATAGGATTAATTGGTGCCAACGGTTCAGGTAAGTCCACATTACTAAAGATTCTTTCCCGTATCACCGAACCAACAGAAGGAGAAGTCAAGATCCGTGGCAAAGTTGCCTCCCTCTTGGAGGTCGGCACTGGCTTTCACCCTGAACTAACCGGCCGGGAAAATATCTATATTAACGGTGCTATCCTTGGCATGTCCCGTCGTGAAGTGAATGCGAGCTTGGATGAAATCATTGAGTTTGCTGGCGTATCGGAATTCATTGATACACCTATTAAAAGGTATTCATCTGGGATGACTGTTCGTCTCGGTTTTGCAGTTGCTGTTCATTTAAACTCGGAAATATTGATCGTCGATGAAGTTTTGGCAGTAGGTGATTGGAATTTCCAAAAGTCTTGTATAAGGAAGATGAGTCAGATTGCTGAAAATGAAGGCAGAACAATTTTCTTCGTCAGTCACAATATGGCTATGATTGAAAACCTATGCTCACGAGTTATTTTATTAAATAAGGGTTGTTTATCAAGGGAAGGAAGAACTTCTCAGGTGATTTCTCATTATCTGGGATCTACACATAAATCATCTGAAATTATTGCAAAAGATGTTCGCGGTGGAACTGGTGGTATACGCTTTAGTGATTGTAAACTTTTAGATAAGAGTGGTGGGGAGTTGGGAATTATAAAAAGTGGTATTGGATTTCGTATTCAATTGAAATTCGTGCTCGATGAAGGCTATAAACCTATTGATCCTCTTATAATAATAAATCTGAAATCCAGTACAGATATTCCTTTATTCATACAGCACAATTTATTGCACAATTATCATCTCAAAAACTTGTTAAAAGAGAACTGTATTGAGTGCAGTTTAAAAGAATTTCCGTTCCCGGCTGGGGTATATCATCTCGACTTGCGAATAATAGATGGAGATGAACTATTGGACGAACTAGATAATGCGTTAGAAATTGATGTCGAGCAATCTGATTATTTTGAGAGTGGTGAGATTCCAGATGCCAGGTTCGGGTTGGCGTTAATTAGGGCAGACTGGCAATGATCTAAATAAGATGCTTTTTATTCAAATTAGTTTATATGATTTTTATTAAATTTTTTCTAATATATTATTAAAAAAAGTCTGTTGTTAAATGTTAGATAACCTCATGCTTGCATTTGGTTTCATAGAAGTTTTCTCCGTCTTAGGTGCCATCTATTGTGTTTTAGAAAAATCTGGTTACCGAGTCTCCGAAGCATTGGTAATCTCGATACTCCTCACATTAGCCTATTTATCCTTCACCTTTCAAACCGCTTTTATACTAGGCATACCCAAGTTTTCATATCTAATCGAAATTCCAATAACTATTTACTCGATAAGAATATGTTTATTAAACAGAGAAAGATTTAAAAGAATTTGCGTTGCTACTAAAATTATTTTTCGTGAATCACGCTTTATAAGCTGTATTCTTTTAATGGGCATTGGGTACCTTTTTCTGCAAGCAATAATATTAAAACCTAATAATATCGACAGCCTTGTTTACAACTTAGCTAGAGTACTTTTATTCCAACAAGAAAACTCACTCTTCCTAGAAAATGTCAACCTATACCACCAAGCTGTTTTACCAGTTGGAAATGATATTCTTTATCATCTTTTTTTAAGAAGTTACAAAGAGTATGGTTTAGCATTATTTGCTTGGCTTTCCTACATCGGGATTGGAATCTCAGGTTGGGCACTAGTTACACAATATTATTCCAGAAAGACAGCACTTATTTCTGTTTTAATTATATTATCCATGCCACAGATAATATATGCTGCTACCACTCCCAAAAATGATTTAGTCTTAGGTTTTATCGCAAGCTTGATTCTATTATTATCTTCTAAAGTTTTGAAAGATTTAGAAATAGATAAAGTTTTATTAATTTGTATTGCTTTATCATTTGGACTTGGAGCTAAAACTACTTTCGCTTCTTTTATATTATTTTACATTCCAATATTTTTATTTTTCTTAATAAGAAGCCATACATTTATATCGGTTTTGCAAATATTTTGGGCTCATCGGTTACTACTTGTGATTACATCCATACCTTGTCTAGTCTTCGCGCAAGTTTATCTCTTTGCGTGGAACCATATTTATTGGGGTGGTTTTTCTGGTCCATCCGAATATGTCCATACTGTAACAAATCACGACGGTGTCTTAGGGACTGCATGTAATGCGGTTCGGTATTTTTTACAATCATTCCATTTCCCTGCACTTATCGATTCATACATTTATAAGATCTTTGGGATTTCGGTGCCTGAAAAGCTTCAATCGTTATATGATCAATGGTTACTCCCATTAGTTTCCAATTCTGGAATTACAAACGATAAATACAATTTTCAAATCCAATGGGAACAAACGGAAGATTCGTGGTTTGGACCATTTGGTTTTATTATTTTGCTTTTGTTACCTTTATTTATTTTGAAAGGAAATTCAGTCACCAAGCTTGCTGCGGTGGTATTAGCTTTTACCTTCATGCTTATATGCTCCAAATTAGCATGGACACCAATGAAAGACCGTTATTTTGCTTTAATTTTTGGGGCATCAACCATGTTTGCAGCTTATCTTGTGAGTCATATTATTAATAGAAAGTTTATTGTTAAAGCAATCACTGGATACGCTATATTTTCGTTCTTTTTTGCTATTACTTTTAATATTACCAAACCAACCTTTTATTTCTTTTCACCAAGAGTTGATCAAATGTTTGCCAGCTCATTTGTTAATGGCCACAATATCTGGTCATTTACCCAAATGGGCAAACAAAGATTTTGGGAGCATCCTGATATTTCAAAGTTCTTAGATCATATTCCACCTAGTACTGTTGGAATCTTCCAAGCAGGTCATCGAGAAGTTTACCCCTACTTAATTAGCCGACCTGATTGTCATTTCATTCCCATGGAAAGAAGAATCGATAATGATCACGTACTCCAAATCACCTATCCTTCACAATTGGAGGAGGAACTTGATTATCTTCTGATCCTAGAAAATCAGTTCAGCATAAATTCAAATTATTTGTTTATTAATAATCAGTCAATTAAGGCAAAAAAAGAACTCTCTCTCGTTCGCCAAATTGATTTAGGAAGGGATAAAGAAAACAACCCCAGGTTGCTTTCTCTCATATCTATCAGTTAACCACTTCTACAAGGACTTGTTCCTAAATAAATCAATTAATAATGTTATCTACCCACAATTATTCTTGGGCAGAAAATCTTAGATTAAAATTATTGTTAGTTATATGCGGAAGTTTAATTCCATTTAAAAAATTTACACTAACCGATTGCACTCACGGAAATTCTAAATCCCTATTTTATCACCTTAAAAATTTGAGGATTTTTTCGAATGAAGGTTAATATTTTTTTTGAGGAAGAATTTTTAGGAGTCTATCCTAGCTTAATTAACTGTATAGACCTTCTCTCTCCAGTTTGTTCCTCTATCGAAATTATCAGTGGAAAAAGAGAGTCCAACTTTCCCGATCCACCACCTTTCGCCGACAATGTATCTTTCTCAAAAATTCGGCAGAATCTTGATTACAATCGTAATCATTTTGATTCAGTTAATGATAAAGTCGAGATTGTAGCTAATTCGATTGAATATGCTCACTCATGGAAGAAATTAATTCCTGAATCTTTTAAGGTAATTTTTCGAAACTCCAGAAATTTGTTACGCGAAAATCGCACCAATTGGCATACTCAATACAAATGGTTTAAAGAAAAATTGAACTACTATTTCTTTTGTATTAGTAAAGTTCTGAAAAACAAACCAGACATCATTATTGCTGTCGATGAGTCAGGTTTGATTGCTTGTCTTTTTGTATCGTTTTTTTGCAGGAAACCTAAGCCGAAGATAATTTTTTGGTCTCTTGAAACCGGATTGACGATTGGCAACAGTTCTCTTTTTTGGACTCGATTCCATGAACTACTTTTTGCTCTATCATTTCGTTTTGCAGATATTGTTGTAACGCAGGAGGAATCACGATTAGCTGATCTTGAAAAGAAGATAAATCACAAGATCTCTCGAGTGCCCAAAACTTTCATTCCCCATAGTCCCCTAGGCCAATCTAAAGAGAAAAATAGCAATTACCGAAGCGATTTTTTTCATAAAATGTTCTCTTTATCAAAGTTTGATAAAGTAATCCTTCACGCCGGGTGGATACATGATGGGATGTGTGTTGATAAAATTGCTATGTCATCTAAATCATGGAATTCTGAATTCAGACTTGTATTGCATGAACGGGAAAAAAGATCACCTCAGGAAGACTTTATTCGTCATGTTTCTAAACTCAGCGGAAATAGAGCACTTTTATCCCTCAATCCCGTCACCTTTGACCGGATTGATGAAGTTATCTCATCAGCCGACATTGGATTAATTGCGTATGACAGTAAGTACGGCGCTGGAAGAGTAAACATTAGAAAATCTTCTGGAAAACTCTCTCAGTATCTTAAATGCGGTGTACCAGTAGTAGCTCTCAAATTACCTGGCTATGAAGAAATGTTTAACCAGTACAAGTGTGGTTTAGTCTTCGAAAGTTTTGATCAAATCGAGGGGTGTATAGATAAAATCATGGCAGAATACCAATCATTCTCCGAAGGGGCATTTCGTTGTTTCTCAGAAGAGTTTGATTTCAATAAATTCTTCTCACCCCTACTCATTCACCTTGAAAATATTAAATCGAGCAGACCCATTTAAATGAATACATCGAACAGAGTCCTTATTACTGGCAGTAGTGGAATGCTTGGGAAGCGCTTAGTTAATGCAATCAAGGAAGCACACCCCAATAAAGAGGTTTTAGAAAGCAAAACTGACCTTACCAAGCCTGATGAGGTTGAAAGATTCTTAAATTCCTTACCGGAATTTGACATTATCTTTCACCTTGCTGCTTTAGTCCCAGTTGAGGCAGTAAATCAAAATCCGTCCAAAGCGTTTTTGGTAAATGTGGGGGGAACTTTGAATTTACTTTCTTCCTTAAAGAACAGGACTCCAAAAATAATTTTTGCTTCTTCTAGCCATGTTTATGGCTCAAAGAATGGACCTTTGTCCGAATGCGATCTCCTTAATCCAATATCTCTCTATGGCAGGACAAAACTAATCGCTGAAGATTTAGTTCAATCTATGAGCAATGCTCTTGGCTTAGATTTTTTGATAGCAAGAATTTTTTCGATGCATGATGAAAATCAGGTAGGCTCTTTCTTGCGGCCGAATCTGGAACGAAGATTCCAAGATGCTGTAAATGAGACCCCATTTACTTTAGAAGGAGGAAACAGTAAGAGAGACTTCACCTCTGCAAAAGAAGTCGCCAGTTTACTTGTTAAATTGGCATGGTCTGATGCACAAGGCGTAGTAAATGTTGCTTCTGGCACACCTCAAACCGTAGCCGAATTCGCTCAGTCTTTGTCGCCTAAAACTTTGAATATAATCCCTACTGGCGGAACAAACAATCTTTATGCCGATACAACTCGTCTAGAAGAGCTGGTTAATGTTGCTAATGCCAAACTATAATCATTTTTCAAACACCCTAATGAAGTCCTACCTGAGGATTACCTTCTAATGAAACCAATACTTCTAGCCGATGATACAATTTCTCAACCAGAACTTGAGTCTACGGCGAAATGGATGCTTGAGGGTAATCGACTTACAAAATCGAAACTAACAACGAAATTTGAGAATGAATTTGCTGATTGGATTGGTTCTAAACATGCGATTTTCGTTAATTCTGGTTCATCGGCTAATCTTCTTATGGTAGCTTCTGCAATGCAATCAGGGAGGCTTCGCAATAAGGTCGCAATTGCACCCGCTGTGAGTTGGGTAACTACCGTATCACCTCTCTTGCAGTTAGGATTTGATGTGAGGTTATGTGACTGTGATCCTTATGACCTAGGATTAGATCCAGAGCACCTAGAAGAATTATGTAAGGATAACCCTCCAAGCTTGTTAATTCTTGTTCATGTGCTCGGGCATGCAAACAAAATGCAAGAAATCATTAGGATATGTCAGAAATATGATATTATTTTAATCGAGGATAGCTGTGAAGCACTCGGGTCTGAATACTTATCAAGAAAACTCGGCACCCTTTCTACCGCGGGCAGTTTTTCTTTCTATTATGGTCATCATATTTCAACAATTGAAGGTGGTATGGTAGTTACGGATGATGGTGAATTACATCAGATTATGCTATCTCTTCGGTCTCATGGTTGGAGTCGTGATTTAAGCCCTAATAAGAGAGATTTTCTCCAGAAACAATTCGAAGTAGACGACTTTACTAATCTTTACACTTTCTATTATCCAGGGTTTAACCTGCGCTCCACAGACTTACAGGCACACCTTGGTATCCAACAGTTATCTAAAATTGATGCAGTTGCCAAAGCTCGATCAATAAACTTTGAGAGATACAAGGAGAATTTGCATAGATATTTTTGCCAACAAAGCGAGACTGGTCTGCTCTCCTCCTTCGCCTACGGTACTTTAATAGAGAATCGAAACGAGGTTTATTTGTCTTTAAAAGAGAATCAAATCGAATGCAGACCTTTAATCTGCGGCAATATTGCACGACATCCTTTTTGGGAAAAAAGAAAAGGTGACGAACGCTTAATGAACGCAAATAAGATTCATGATTATGGCATCTATTTGCCTAACCATCATAATCTAACTCCGACTGACATAGATCGAGTTTGCGAAGTATTTACCCAATCGGCAATACCTATCAGTTTTTCTTAATTAGATATTTCCTAACTAGTTTTTTGCATGAGTAATCCGTTAATCTCACTCATTCTTTGCTCCCGCAATGATTCCTACATGGGGAATTCCCGTTGGCGATTGGAGACTTCGATTAACCTTGCTTTACTAAACGCCAAGGATGCAAATTTTTTGAATAAACTTCAGATTATTGTCTCTGACTGGGGTAGCGAAATTCCCTTATCCGAGGTGCTTAATTTGGTTCCCGAAGCAAAAGATAGAGTAAAGTTCCTTCATGTACCCCCTGATATTGCGAAAGTTGAGCAAAAAGATAGTAAGTTCCCCGAAGTTATCGCTCTTAACGCAGCTGCTCGTAGAGCAAATGGAGAATACATTGGAAGAATCGATAACGATACCGTTGTTGGAGCCGATTTTTTCCGCAACTTCGAGCAATTACACAAAAACAATCCAACGGACGAATTGAACGTGGCTGATTCTTTCCTTTTTGTGGAGCGAAAAAGTATTCCCTATCGAATAAGCAGGCTTTCATTGCCATTGCCTCTCATCTCTTCTTTCATCAAGTTCTTTTCAAAATTTTTCATTGTGGAATCTGCAAAGGACTGGGGCAGAGAATTCTGGTGGAGCCCTGTTGGCATCATGATGTTTCACCGAGATATTTGGAATGCAACTCAGGGTTATGATGAAAGACTCATCTATTGGGGATGGATGGAAGGTGATTTAGCACTTCGCCTCGAACAAAAGCACAAAATCGTGGAATTCAGTAAATTTGTGGGATATAATTTTTATCACTTGGAGCATTATTCCAATCTTACCGAATACAAGGACCGTAACGGTGCCGCCACACCAAGAAAAAAGAATGAGCCCAAATTTGAAGGACTCAACTATTGTGAAAATAGTTATGACTGGGGATTACATTCATCACCCATTGAGCTCACAGAATATCAATATTCTGGGTTCACCAAATCATTTTGCTCTGGTCCTTTTGATTTTGTAAGGCTTCTGGCCGGTCTCTCGTTAATGATAAATGATAAAGTAAGAGAGTTTTGTTCAAATATTTTTCCTAAACTTAAAATCTTCTTGGGGCGGATAACTTAATCAGAATGTTCTTTTCAAGCTGCATTCGATCCATACTAAATCCAAAATTAGTTAATAGTATCAAGCGAACACTAGATTTCGCTTCTTTGGATGTAGATTATGAATTATCGAAAATTTCAAGACTTGGGAGATTCAAAACCGGAGAAACCAACCTCATTCATCCTAATTTCCGCTTTATTGATAGTGAATCATTCATCAATCAATTCATAGAGATTTATCGAAATGATATTCTTTCTTTCAATACAGATAGATCTAACCCATTGGTCCTAGATTGTGGTTCTAATGTGGGAGTAAGCGTATGCTATTTTAAAAGCATTTTCCCTTCTTCTAAAATTATCGCCTTCGAACCGGATTTAGAGATTTTCTCAGTGCTCGAACACAACACCCGTTGCTTCGATCCATCCGAACTAGAAATTCATAATAAAGCAGTTTGGACAGAGGAAACAAAATTATCATTTCAGTCGGATGGAGCAGATGGCGGGAGATTGCTCAATCATGGGAAACAATCAGTATGTGCTGTAAAGCTTTCTGATTACCTTCAAACCGAAATTAATATGCTAAAAATAGACATTGAGGGAGCTGAAAAATTTGTTCTCCCCTCGATTGCAGAAAGTCTAAAAAATGTTGAGCACCTTTTCCTGGAACTCCATGTCGAAGAGAAACAACCTGAACTACTCGAACAAACTTGCCAACTGCTTAGGGAAAGAGGATTTCGTTACAAGATAGACACCGTTGGGTCGGTTAATTTTAAGAGTTTTGAATGTAAGGATACTTACTCCATGCAAATGAATATTTATGCCGTAAATGAAAATTTTAGAAGTTTCTGATTTTCATTTTACAGGCGGTGCATCGATTGCGGCTTTTCGTATCTCCGACGCCCTCACTGCAAAAGGAACCCATGTTACTCGCATCTCTTCGGACTCTCCCACTCCAGGAAATACATTAACATTAGGAAGAAGAACGAAGTCATTTTTAAATCTTTTTAAATCTCTTCAACTAACCGCTTTTTTGAGACTTATTTACTTGAAAGGGTACATTCGGCAGATGTCTTTAATTTTAGAAAGGCACAATCCCGAATTCTGTATGTTTCATAATATTCATGGTGCGGGGTGGCCCTTGGAGATTGTTAGAGTGGCATCCAGTTATTGCCCTATTTCCTGGACGCTTCATGATTGTTCCAGTTTTCTTGGATCTTATTATCCTTCTCATTCCCCGCTACCAAGTGATAGGGAAAAGTTGCTATTGAGATCTCATTGGGATTCTATTTCCAAGGAAAAAACAAGATTTCCTTTGTGTGCAGTTACTCCATCAGATTGGATGTATAAGCAAGCAAAGTCTTCATCCTGGTCAGATCATTTAGTCAAAACCATTCATAATCCAGTCCCCACCTCTTATTTCGTTAATCGTGATCAGGTTGCATGCAAGCAGGCTTTGGGAGTTAGCACTGAAAAACCTCTTGTCTTATGCATTGCCGGGAATCTAGAAGAGGAAAGAAAAGGAGGGAATATTCTCAAAGAAGTTTTACATTCTAAATTTGAGGATGTTAATTTTCTCCTTATTGGCCGCACTACTGACTCCATATCGGAGCATAAGGAAAATATCTATTCATTAGGGTTTATTCAGGACGAAATAACTATGCAAATCGCATACAATGCTGCCGATATTGTCCTACACCCAGCCCCAATAGATAACCTTCCTAATACTGTAGCCGAAGCAATGAGTGCAGGCGCGCCTGTTCTAGCCTTTAGGACAGGAGGTCTTTCCGAAATGGTAATTCCTAGCAAGAGCGGTTGGTTGGTTCCGAAAATTAACGCTCAACTCATGGTTCAGGAGCTTGTTTCAATCATTAAATCAAAGTCATATAAAGACTTAAGGAATTCGACTCAAGCAATTGCCAGACAACTTTTTGATACAAAAAGTATCGGGGAACAATACATGAAGCTCATTCAAGAAATCGTCTCTTGAGAATGCACTAACTCTCCAACCTTGCTCGCTCTTTACATGTTATGAAAATTCTTGTTACTGGATCATCTGGCTTAATCGGTTCAGAAGTTTGTACATACTTCTCAAACAAGGGTCATAGCATTCACGGCATCGATAACAACCAAAGGATGGAGTTCTTTGGCCCACAAGGAGATACCTCTTGGAGGCAGAAGGAATTAAGCGATAACCTGAGCGATTTTACTCACCATGTACTGGACATTCGGGACAGAGCAAAGGTTCTTGATCTAATCAAGTCGATAAAGCCAGATGCCATCGTCCATACAGCAGCCCAACCATCGCACGACAAGGCTGCCTCCATCCCCTTCGATGACTTCGATGTCAACGCAGGCGGCACCCTAAATTTGCTCGAAGCAACCCGCCAATTTTGCTCAGACTCTCCCTTCGTCCACATGTCGACCAATAAGGTCTATGGAGATGGTCCAAACTCGGTTCCACTCAAGGAACTGGATACCCGTTGGGATTATGCAGACCCAGCCTATGAAAATGGGATCTCTGAATCTTTCTCTATAGATCAATGCAAACATTCGCTTTTCGGAGCTTCCAAGGTAGCTGCCGATGTCATGGTACAAGAATACGGACGCTACTTTGGAATGGCAACCTGTTGCCTGCGAGGAGGATGCCTTACCGGCCCATCCCACTCAGGCGTCGAGTTACACGGCTTTCTTAGTTACCTAGTCAAATGTAACCTGGATGGTACGACCTACAAGATCTTCGGATACAAAGGTAAGCAGGTCAGGGATAACATACACTCGGAAGATGTGGCACAGTTTATCGATTTATTTGTAATGTCTCCGCACTCAGGTGAAGTCTATAACTTGGGCGGAGGCAAAGAGAACAGTTGCTCGATCCTGGAGGCATTCGAAATTTGCGAAAGCCATTCGGGAATCTCTCAAAAGTATGAATATCAAGAAGGCAACCGAATCGGAGATCATATTTGCTACTACAGCGACCTGACGAAAATCAAATCTCACTACCCCACTTTCTGTCTGCGTCACTCCTTAAGCGACACCTTTAAACAAATCGTAGAAGCACACAAGCGTCGCTCCTGATTTTTCATTGAGCCATCCGTCCTCTAAATTATTGCTAGTTACTGAAACTCCTCCAGGCACTCCCAACGGTTTTGGCGTTACTCTTGACTGCATGTTTAAGGAGATTGAACATGGTGTGGTTTATACCGATGCAGCGTTCAAAGAATTTGGCGACAAGCTCGGATATTTACTGGCCCAGGTGCCCTATCATCCATCGGGTCGTTTTCTTATCTCTTTTTTGACTGGGAAGATTCCCGAATGGCGTGGAAGGTATTCGTCATCATGGTTTAAAAAGAACTTTTCGGAAAAATTTTCCTCGGTATATGCCTTCGTATACTCAACCGAATCCATGAATTACGCCCATTGGATTGCAAAGAAATGTAAGTTCCCCTTGGTTGTGCATTTGGCTGACCATTCACCAGAATTCGAACGCCCCGCCTCTGCCAATATCCTTCGCGAAGCATCCAAACTCGTTTGTATTACAGATGAAATGAAGTCCATGTATGAACGAACCCTTGGGAGAAAAGATATAGAAGTATTGCATAATGGGGCCGAGCAGGCTTGTTCAGAAATCGCTTCACCCCTAGCCGAGCCATTTAGTAAGCAAAACCCATTCGTATTATGCTTTATCGGCGGTCTTTTTTCTCACCTTCACGGCGATTGCATTGAAGACATTTTTGAAGCGGTCTCTCACATTCGGCAAAAGTTCCCGTGGGTTGAGTTTCATCTATATGGCCAAAGGCAACCCTCTGATTTTCTTGAAAATTTGATCCATTCGGATGGCTTCATACATCATGGTATTGTCATGCCCCTTGAGAAGAAGTTTGAGATCATGGAAAAAGCCCATTGCTTTGTCATTCCCTCTTCCTTCAAGGAGGAAAAGCATCGGCACTATCGCTACTCCTTTCCGACCAAACTGCCTGAACTGATTGCTTCAGGTCGCCCTATCTTATCTTACGGGCCGAAGGAAACTGCGACGAACAAAATACTGGAAACGAATAACTTGGGCCTTCTGATTCATGACCGATCGGTACCAAAGTTGGTAGAGTCCCTAGAGACATTGGTTATCCAATATCAAGAAAGCATTAAGAAATTCGCCTCTGTTTCCCCAACGATCCTGGAAAAGTTTTCCGCAGATGGCGTCAGGAGAAAACTTAGAAACATACTTTCCTTTAATTGAAGGCTCTTTGGTCCAACCTTCTCAAAATCCCCGCTTTTCGCAGGGCTCTGTTGGCCCACCTTCGCCTTGATTACTTTCATGAATTTAATCATTCAATTCCCTTGGAGAACAATTACTGGGCTAACCTTTGGGAAAATGATGCCTACGATTCTTTTTCCGAAATATTCATTCAACAGGAGTACTCAAAATTCATTCCCGATGAAACCATCATCAACATCTTAGATCTTGGTGCCCACTACGGCTACTTCAGCCTTTGGCTTCAATCCAAGAGACCACAGGACGAAATCTATTCCCTTATGGTAGAACCCTCGCAAAGATGCCATAGATCACTAGATAGATTAGCCAAATATTCAAAACTCGATGGTAGATTCAAATATTTACAGGCTGCCGTAGGTAACCCAAAGGAAGAACGTACTCAATTTTTTGAACGTCCTTTTATGGGAGGATCTTTATTTTCTTCGTCCGCCGAAGATGGTCACTATGATGTAAAGACGCTCTCCTTATCAGATGAGCCAAGTCTCAAAGATCAATCTTTCGATCTCATCAAATGTGACCTCGAAGGCGCAGAGTGGGATTTCCTTATCCACTACTCCTCGCTTTTGAAAAATTCCAAGTTTCTGGTTATGGAGTGGCATAGCTGGCATATCGGCGGCGGAGGTTTCCCACAGATTGAAAGGAAACTCATAGAAATTGGATTCCAAATCATTAAGCCTAGTTCACCTCAAAAAGCCGTTGGTCGGGATGGAGAAGTCGGTCTTTTCCTTTCTAAAAATCTTAATTTTCAAAATTGAAGGATTACGGAGAAATCCCAGGAGGAAAAAATGAACTCCAGCCCCTTCTTTATCCATTCCAACGATCATATCCCCTTAAACTTTGGTCAAAATTTAGATGGTTTCGAAATTCTCGCCTTAAATCTCTTTTGCCTTCCCTCAACAAAAAGAGAAAATGGCTTACGGTGTTAGATCGCTTAGGTGCCCCTGGAGACGCCCTTATAACCGCTAATATCATCCGCTGCATAAAAGAAAACTATCCTGAACTAAGAATCAACTGCATTACCCCACACCCTGAACTGATCAGTCTCGACCCACATATTGATAAAATCAATCAACCCGAAACCTTTTATTCCTTTGACTCCACATATTGGGATCTAATTGTTCGCAAGGAAAAGAGGCAGAATATCATCGAGCACAACATGCTCAGGCTCGGGATAGATAAATATGATTACAAGGCGGCCTACTACCTGAGCGAAGAGGAAAAAGATTGGGCAAAACAGGAAACCAAACAGTTTGATAAACCTATTTTGGCTATTTGCACCAAGAGCAAAGAACCCGTTAAAAACTGGCCTCAAGCAAATTGGTTGGAGTTAATCCAAAATCTAAAAGCAAACTTTTCTATTATTCAACTGGGAGACGACAAGGAAGCCATCTTCGAAGAGGTCCATAGATATGCCGGACAATTATCGATGCGTGAATCCGCAGCTATTCTTTCGAAAGCCAGTTTTTTCATTGGACCTGATAGTTTACTTATGCACATCGCCAATGGATTAGACATTCCTAGTACTATTATATTCGGTGGTTCTCGCCCAGTAGGTTGCTTTGGGTACCCCAAAAATATGAACTTAAATAGTACTCCAGCGTGCAGTCCCTGTTGGATTCATGAAGGCTACGAAGAATGCCAAAATGACTTAATTTGTATGAATGAAATATCCGTTGCCTTTGTCTTAGATTCTTTGCTTAAAATTCAAAAAAATTGATATGAACGAACTCACTAATAATCTCAGCCTTCCCGAAGTCTCTCTCAATTCCTTACTCTGGAATCTCCTAATTTGCATGATCTTGTCAGCCATTATGTGTTGGCATTACAATGCAAGAGCAAAGCACCGATATTTGCGGCGTGATCTTGGCCTGGTGCTACCGATCGTTTGCCTAACCACTCTACTTGTCATCTCGGTCGTCAAATCATCGCTTGCCCTTTCGCTCGGCCTTGTGGGTGCTCTTTCAATTGTTCGATTTAGGACTCCAATCAAAGAGCCAGAAGAACTCGCTTACATTTTTTTGGCGATTGCCATTGGTCTAGCACTGGGTGCAGATCAAATTGAAGTCGCCGCCGTTGCACTGCCTATTATTTTGACCGTCATTTCCTTAATAGACCGATTAAAGAAAAATTCTGACCCGGTTGGCGGAAACCTGATTCTCAGCATCGAGGTTAACAGGCAAGAAGCAATTTCTGATAAAATATTGGAAATGATAGAGTCTGCTATGCCCAATGCAAATATTCGCAGAATTGATCAAAATGAAAATCTATTTTCGATCGTCGCTCTAGTAAAAATTATGGACAAAGAAACCATCAATCACTTCAGCAAGGATTTTCAGCAAAGATTTCCCCAAGGTAGGTTTTCGATCATCGACGATTCCTCCATGCCCAACGAATAATTTCTCTTGCGACTTACATCCCCAAAAAAAGAAAACTCCTGTACGCCAAAACTGCGTCTTATTGCTTGCGGTTTTTTGTTTCTTGGCATTGGCATTTTTCTGGGATGGAAGAATATTCCCGGACACTTAAAAGCCAATTTTGTAATTTTACAGAAATTAGACTTATGGGGGGTAATTAAAGAAAAAAACTCACTCCCCAATTTGAAATTGGAAATTTCCTTTCAAGGGATGCAAACACTAGATGCCAAAAGAAAAGATGCTCTTGGTACGGGTTTATTAGTTTCAAGTGAAGATGATTTTGTGAAGGCAAAGATTTCCAACCTAAACGAAAATTTTAATTGTAAAGTAAGATTAAAAGGAGACTTGGCAGATCACTGGTCAGGTGAAAAGTTTTCTCTTCGGGTGGAAATGAAAGACGGATCATTGATAAGGGGCATGAGTCGATTTTCACTTCAAGACCCCATAACTAGGAACAATACAAGTGAATGGCTTTTTCAACAGTCTCTGAAAAGAGAGGGTCTAATGGGGGTTCGATATGAATTTGTAAATTTATTTATCAATGGAAGATTCATGGGAATATACGCAATGGAGGAACATTTCTCTAAAGAACTAATCGAATCGAATAGTAGAAGAGAGGGCGTAATTGTTAACTTCAATGACTCGCTATTATGGAAGAAATTCCCTGTAAACCTAAGGTCTAATATTGATTGGAACTCGATCTATCGATCTGCCCCAGTGGAGGTAAGAAATAATAAAAGAGTTCAAAAAAATGAGGTTCTTAATAACCAAAAAGTTACTGCCATAAATCTACTAAGGTCCCTGCAGGAATCTAGTCTCCCTGCATCCCAAATTTTTGATTCGGAAAAACTGGGGAAATTTTTAGCCATTACCCGTCTATGGGCTGCCGAAAAAGCATTGTTCTATGGGGACATAAATTTTTACTTTAACCCAGTTACCTGCCTTTTAGAACCAATTGGGTTTGATGGAAATCCCTCTTCGGAAACAGTCGCACCATACTGTTATTTCTCATGGGGAGACATCAAAGAAAACTGGGTAAACTATTCACTATCAGATCCTAGAATTGCTTCTAGTTATGTATCTTGGTTGTTCAAGTTCACGGATAAAGAATATCTTTCTATTTTAGCCTCTAATCTACGATCTCCTGAACTGAGTTTTCGAAATCTTTTAAGTCGGGAACTTCTATTTGGATCCACCGAAAAAATCTGGAAGAATATTGGGCTCATAAATTTCGATCCGTGGTCTAATCTTAAACTGAGAGCTCAGAGTATAACAGACGAATTACATGAGAAAATCTTAGTACAGGGATACGGCAAAAAATCCGATGATAACAAATCTATACTGATTATTGTTCGAAATACAACAACTCAACCCGTTGAAATTAAAGGGTTTTCTTTAGGAGACAAATTTTGGTCTGCAAATCACCATTTAGTCGGCAACGGAGAAAAAAGTCCTTCCGGGAATAACAAACAACCTGATGATATTGTCATTTTATTCGGGCAGGGAAATGGCTTTAGACAAACTGAAAAGGATAAACAATTTTTTCTACCATTCAATGCGAGCACGGATTCGATTATGGTCCAAGTTCGCTTTCTTGGTTCTCCTAGTAATTACATCGATTGTGTTATACCTGTAGATGAGTCACCTTTTAATCCTGAGCTTTTACCAACGAATAAATCAAGTAGATTCAACAGAAACTCATTTCCTTTCATTTCGGAGGAGAATGAGACTCTTTGGATTCCTCCAGGCAGCCATGTTTGCCGAGAAAATTTACACATACCAGCCAACCTAAAATTAAATATTTCCCCTGGGGCAAGAATTCTTTTTGATCGCAACTGTACTTTCGTTTCTGAAAGTCCAATTCAATTTCTTGGCACAAGTACAGATCCGATTATCATATCTTCATCGGGTGATAGCTGGGCTGGGTTTTTACTGGCAAATGCCTCGGGCAATTCAGTTTTTGAAAATGTAAAATTTTCAAATGTGTCTGGTATAGGCAAAGGCCCAAATCCTAAGGGGATTACTCAAAATGGTTGGACTCTTACGGGGGGAATTACGATTTATAACAGTATCGTTGAATTTTCTAATTGTTCATTCAGTAATTTTACGACTGAAGATGCTCTTAACATAATTTCGTCTTCTTTCACTTTAAGTGACTGTCATTTCTCGAATCACTTTTCGGATGCTTTTGATGGAGATTTTGTAACTGGAAATATTATAAATTGCACTTTCTCAAACATTTCCGGAGATGGCGTTGACTTTAGCGGCAGTGCGGCGACCCTTAGAAATTGTTCCTTTAAAGACATCGCTGATAAAGCAGTTTCTGTGGGAGAAAGTAGCCAAGTGAAGGTATTTAACTGTAAAATAGAAGATGTCTCCTTCGGGGTTGTGTCCAAAGATATGTCCTCTACTGAAGTCCTCGAGAATACGGAGATCAAGAATGCAAAAATCGCCGCTTTCGCCGCTTTTCAAAAAAAGGATTCGTTCGGGCCTGCATCGATTAAAATTTCTAACTCCCAAACTATCGGTTGCCAAAAATTAGCCCTGATTCAAGAAGCATGCCAAGCCTCGTTTGATGGTGAAATCATCGAAACCGTTTCTTTCCAGGCCAGTGATCTTTATAAGACGAAATAAGTGAAACCTACTTATTCATCAACCACTGAAAAAAGAATTGAAATTAAGGATGTTTTTTCTCCTTTTGAATTATCTAAATTCGAAAGTGCGATAAAACTTTCAAGGTTATCTTTTTACTGTCCCTACCCTTCTCGCCAAATAAACAGCATCTATTTCGATGACTATTCATATAGATCATTGGAGGACTCTATTGAGGGCAATAGTTTAAGGACAAAAAGAAGAATTCGATGGTATGGGACTGAAAAAAATAAAGTTAGCGCGACACTCGAAATCAAAAAAAAGCAGGGCATATATTCCTGGAAACAACTCTACAAAAACAAATATACGATAAATCCAAATGCAAAATCATGGGGTGGAATGATAGAAAGCAAAGATGAAAAGCATGTACCCAATACCGTCCTCTTGAATCAAATACCTAGATCGATTATTTCTTATAACCGTCAGTACTTCTGTTCTTTTGATGGGAAAGTTAGGATAACCATTGACCAAAACCTTCAGTCATTTTCTCAAAACTCGAATTGGGGTCCCAATTTCGATCAGGTTAGAAAGCACTATAATTTTATGATTATCGAGGTAAAAGTTTCATCTAAAGATGAACATCTAGTTGAGTTAGTTAGACGAGATGTCCCTTTTACACCCAAGAGATTTTCCAAATATTGCGAATCATTGATTCCCCAAAAATATTTCTATTTATTTTGAAGGAATTCTTAAAAAAGAAATTCGAACAATTAACTGGTTCCAAATTATATCGAAACTCTCTTCCTAGTGGAACCTGCCTAATTCATGACATTAATAGGCTTTCGCATGTTCCGATTAGAGAAGTTTGGGATGTCGGGGTTCACCAAGGAGAAACCGTGCTTTACTTCGCTAAATACTTCCCTAAATCAACCATCAGAAGCTTTGAGCCCGTTTCTTCAAATTATGATTTATTAATACAAAATTGTAGAAAACTAGAGAATTTCCAGGCTCATAATTTGCACTTGGGGAAGAAAATAAAACAACTAAAATTTTTCTTCAAGGTGCATCAGTTATTCACTCATTACGTGAAGATCTAAACAAGCCATTAGAAAAAGGTTCTACATCAGAAGATGTTGAGGTGAAAACCATTGATTACGTAATAAAGAAGTTCAAAACAGCCAGCATCGATCTCCTTAAAATTGATGTCGAGGGCTATGAGATTCAAGTCTTAGAAGGAGCTCGCAAGTCACTGGCTGAGAAAAAAATTAACTTCATTTACTTAGAGACTGGTCTAGACGATTGTTTTAACTCGATACAATCTCTTAATGATTTTCTAAAACCCATCGGATACTTGCCCTACGCTTTTTATGAGCAAACAGCTCATTGGACAGGAACGCAGAACCTTTGGTATTGGAATACTCTCTTTGTTCAGGAAGAACTTCTTTAAAACAATTGGGAAATTCAATCCAAGCATTTATTTTCACAGCCAGATCAGATGCTGAATTCATCGAAAACACCTTACCATTCCTGATCAAACTTTTAGAAAAAGCCTCTTGTAAAATTACTTCAGTTCTCGATACCAGAGACCCTTCTGGAGTGCTTGGCAGCACAGTCTCACAAAGCAAGCTAAGTGAAATTGTTAGAAACATAGAGAATATTCAAAGCAAACTGAACTTCGAATTTCTAACAACCTCATACGATTTAAAATCAATTCGTTCAAAGAACAGATTACAATTCAATTATCCTTTTAAAGAAACCCACTGTTTCCGTGGCTATCCAATTTATGGGAGCTTCAAGCAGTTTATCGACACAGATTCGAAATATATTCTTCACTTGGACTGCGACATGATTTTTTATGAAGAACCAGGTTTTTCATGGATACAAAAAGGCGTTAGAATCATGGAAGAAAACGAAGATATTCTTTGTGTTCTACCAAGGGGAGGTCCTCCAACTAAAGATGGATCGTTACATCAAGGAAGCACTTTTTACAAGACTGACGAAAAAAGAGGTCTGTACTTGTTCAAAAACTTTACCAGCCGGCACTACTTAATTCATCGGGAAAGATTTCTAAGCTTGCTCCCACTTAAACCACTTTGGCTATCATGGAGAGAACCGATCAAAAGCAGATTATTTGGAACTGGTAAAATGCTTTGCTGGGAAACTATGGTTGAATACGCTCTTGAAAAATCAGATTTGTGGCGCGCCGACCTTATGACAGAACAAGCATGGTCCCTCCACCCAGGGGATAGATCTGCAGAGTTTTACCAACTACTTCCTCAAATCATAGATTCTGTAAACCGAAACGAATTTCCTGAGGAACAAAGAGGACGCTTTGATTTAAGACTCAGCGACTGGAAGCATTTTCTCAATTAAAGTTCTAAACCCTAAATACCTGCTCTCACTATTTCTGCTCATCTATGCAGTTTCAGTTCTCTACTTGCAAGGTCTCAAAGCACCTTGGGTAGATGAGTGCTACTCATACTACGGAGTATGGCATGACAGTTTTTCAGAGTTCTGCAACTCCATGTTAACGGGCATCAATTTCTCTCCCCCACTCTACTTTCTTCTCAATTTCTGTATTCAATTAGTTTTCCCAACCTCTATTGAAGCGCTAAGGCTTCAAAGTTTAGTTTGGACCCTTATAGGGCTCGTGCTCTGTTTTATGGCTTGTCGAAGATTATGGGGAAACATTCCTAGCTTAATTGGTCTCCTTTTGGTCGCTTGCCATTCAGAGTTGCTCCTCGCTCAGTCACAGGAAGCAAGAAACTACAGCTTGTTTTTTGCTTGTGGTGCTGGGGTGTTGTACATGCAAACTTGCAACATCAAATGCCGCACAAAACTTTTTACACTTACTTTCTTGGCTCATCTGTGCCTCTGTCAGGTACATTACTTAGGAATCATTTTCTCATCTCTAGTAGGTGTATCATACCTGTTTTCCAGAAAGGAGATGTTTCTTCTGAAAAGAATCCCACTTAGTCTTTATGCAAACTGGGCAATTTCACTACCCCTATACTTATACTTTCTAAGCAATCAAGAATCTTTGCTAAATACATGGCCAAAGCCAAACTCTTTCGAAGATTTATTAAGTGTTTATGGGGACGGGATGATTGCCCTACTCTCAATAATCCCAATTTTAGCAATAGGAATAAAAACTAGAAATACTCTAGACAAAGAAGACGAAACCCCAAAGCCCCATAATCCTGCATTGATTACCTCAGTCTTATGGTATGGAGTGCCTTTGATCGCTTGGGTACTTTCTAACATTACTCCAATTAATTTATTCAATGCACGCTACTTCATGCCCAAAGAGGTAGCTTTAATTTTTATGATTGGCTTTTTATGTTTCTGGATTCTGTCGCCCTGGGTTAACCAATGTTTGCAAAGCAAATTCCATAGAAATGTTTCTTTGGTCTCTGCAATATCAGTTTGCCTTTTACTCGTTTTCATCAACCTCAGAAGATCAGCTTTTACATATGGTGAGGACAGGAACTATCACCATTGGTTAATCAAACAAGATGATCTAATTCCGAAAGATTTTCCCAAGGTTTTTTGTGGAGACCCGGTTTTTTTTCCCAATGCATACAAGCACTTTGAAAAAGCTTATTTCTTGGTGAATGATGAACGATTAAACTCCATCTACTCGCAATTTTCCTCGAAGATAAAAGTTTTAAATTATAAGCATTTGAATGACTTCAAATCCTTTATTCTGATATCTGGAAAGGGTGATTTGCCAGAATTACAAATGCCAGATTTTCAAGTAACAAGTCTAGGCAAGTTTCATCAACGACTTCCCTTAGTTTGCACAAAGTTTGAGAAAATGGAGTCTTCCGAACCCACGCCCCCTGCATGAATTTCAAAACCATCCGATCTTTGGCTAAGCCACTTCTGTTGTGGAGCATTATCATCGGCTTTGGAATCGAAGTTTTTCTTCATTACAAAATCTGTGACCTTCCTTACAAGTTCCTCAACCATACCACGGGACCAGTTCATAAACTCGGTCAGTACTCTAAAGACGAAGTCATTCCTAAAGGTTATTTAGCTATTGTGGGCGATAGCAATGTATATGGATATGGGCCTTGGCTATATGAAAATTCGTGGAGCATGAAACAGCCAATTTTTGCCCCCAACCATCTTTTACACGCTTCGCTTAAAAAGGATTTTGTCTCGTTCGGCTATCCTGGTTTTGGGTCACTTGGGTCATCCTTGTCCATGGTTTCGGAATTACAAATGCTCAAAAAGTCATGGACTTGGCCAAAAATTGAAGATCCTTTGGAAATTCTTTTTGTCTTCTATGAAGGAAACGATCTTATCAACAACCTTCACGAAGTGGAACAGCGTGGCATTGATTTATATAGTATTGAATCCAATACCTTGGATCAAAAGATTGCAAAGATCATTAGGGATGAAGAAATAAAACTTTCCGAATCTTGGGCAATCACGGATCATTCGGCCGCCTGGAACCTTTTTTCAGGGTTAACGAAAAATTATTATCGAAAATTCTTCCAGGAACCCAAAGTTGCCTCCATAGACCTTCAATCGTCTCATCTTGCACAGTCCTCAATATCTCAAGAGCAAAATAGCTCAAAACCGACGAACATTGCCAATATCTCAGGCGTTCAAGTGCACTTGGGGTTTTGCGAAGGCCCTGCCCTACTTCTTAACGAGACTGAAATCGCTCTGTCGTTAAAAATCAGCGAGCATTCTCTCCTTTATTTAAGAAGTAATTTCCCTAACTCCAAAATCAGCTTAATCTACCTCCCTTCTTCGCTTTCGATTTACAACTTTGTAGACTGCGAGATATCCCCTGCCCCCCTCGTAATGATGGGCCAGTCCCGCTCAGGCGTTTTTAAACCAGTTGCAGCGATAGAGAGGAATAAGTTTCTGAGGGCGGAAATTCTTAAAGTTGCACAAAAGACTGGCACTGAGTTTTTGGACACTACCGATCGCCTCAAAGAAATCGCCAGCAATCAACTACTCCATGGACCACGCGACCCGATACACCTTAATCGCGCAGGTTACGAAGCCTTTTCCGAAGCAATTTCGACCTTCCTTAAACCTCCATCTTGATCCTTGGAATATCAGCATATTATCACGACAGTGCCGCTGCACTGGTCGGCGGAGATGGCATCCTTGCAGCCGCTCAGGAAGAGCGGTTTACTCGAATTAAGCACGACTCCAGTTTCCCCATTCATGCGATCAACTATTGCCTCAAAGAAGCGAACCTAAAGCTGGAGGATTTGGATCAGGTTGTCTTTTACGAAAAACCTTTCCTCAAGTTTGATCGTTTGCTTGAAACCTATGTTGGATTTGCCCCAGTCGGGTTGCATTCCTTCGTCAAAGCCATGCCCCAATGGCTCAAACAAAAATTACACCTGCCTCGGGAGATTCGTAAGCAACTGCCTGGAAAATGGGATAAATCCATTGTCTTTACCACCCATCACGAGTCCCATGCAGCAAGTGCTTTTTTCCCCAGCCCATTCGAGGAGGCTGCCATTCTCACCATGGATGGAGTGGGCGAATGGGATACCGTCACCATAGGAGTTGGAGAAGGTAGCCGAATTGAGTTGCTCAAATCGATGCATTTTCCCGACTCTCTCGGTCTGCTGTACAGTGCATTCACTTATTTTTGTGGGTTCAAAGTAAACTCCGGAGAATACAAACTCATGGGGCTGGCTCCTTATGGTTATCCTATTTATAAAGACAAAATCATCAATGAACTGCTTGACCTAAAGGAAGATGGTTCATTTAGGGTTAACTTAGACTATTTCAATTATTGCCAAGGTCTGACCATGACCAATAAGAAGTTTGACCAATTGTTTGACGGTCCACCCCGAAGCCCCGAAAGCCAGATTACTCAACGAGAAATTGACCTAGCCGCATCTATCCAAGCCGTTACCGAAGAAATTGTTCTTCGCATGGCAAAGTACGCTAAGGAAGTGAGCGGGCTCGGTAATCTCTGCTTGGCTGGTGGCGTTGCCCTAAATTGCGTTGCCAATGGAAAATTACTGCGATCCAAAATTTTTGACCAAGTATGGATTCAACCAGCTTCTGGAGATGCAGGGGGTGCCCTTGGTGCTGCCCTTTTTACCCACTTCCAGCTAATGGAGAAGAATAGAGAACCCAAAGCCTCCGACTCGATGAAAGGATCCTTCCTTGGCCCTTGTTTCACAAACGATGAGATTAGGGGGTTTCTCACTGGTTCAGACACTCCTCACCACTTTTATGAAAATGAAGATGAGTTGTTGGAAATTATCTACCAGCAACTCGATGCGGGCAATATCATCGGGTGGTTTCAAGGGAGGATGGAATTTGGCCCACGGGCATTGGGGTCAAGAAGCATAATTGGGGACGCACGAAATTCCGAAATGCAGACCAAGATGAACTTAAGCATCAAGTTTCGCGAATCCTTCCGCCCTTTCGCCCCCTCTGTACTTGAGGAAGAAGTAGACCGGTATTTTGATTTGGATTCACCTTCTCCATACATGCTCCTAGTAGCACCGGTTGCTCAAAACATTCGCAAGGCACTTTCGACCGATGAAACGGAGCAAATGCAGGACCCTGATCTTCTTAAACGAGTTAAGATCGAACGTTCAAAACTACCCGCTATCACTCATGTCGATTATTCCGCACGGGTACAATCTATCAGTGAAGACAGAAACGGTAGATATTATCGGTTGGTAAAAAAATTTAATGAGTCCACTCAGACGCCAGTTCTTGTGAATACCAGTTTTAATATTCGCGGGGAACCGATTGTTTGTACCCCGCAAGACGCCTATCGATGCTTTGTCTCCACGGATATGGACCTCTTGGTTCTTGAAAACTTTGTTTTATTTAAAGAAGAGCAACCAAAATCAAACTTAGTTGCGAAGGACGAGTACCTCGCCAGTTTCGAACTCGATTAGAAGCCATATTAATTTGTCTTAAGCATGACTAAACCGCCCACCCAAAAGGAAATCAGATCGACTAGCCTACGCCTTCTCGTTGGCTTACCAATTATCGGTTTGATCTGGACGGCTATCATTCGAGTCTTTGGTCAAAGCCAGGAAATGAACTGGTATGTGTTTACTGGCTTTGCTTTCGTTGGTCTTTCAGTTGGCACACTCTCACTTTTACTGCCTGCCTTTGGAAGAGTTACATACTTTGCCTGGCACTCACTCATCAACCTGATTGATCAAATAATCATTTGGACTACCCTGCCGCTTTTCTACTATGTGATTTTTTGCCCCTATTCCCTTTTGATTCGCCTCTTTGGGAAATCGAAGTTGAAAGAAAGAACTCACCCTGTAGCTAGCTATTGGAAAAATGTCGAACAACCCAAATCCACTCGTCGCTATATCCAACAATTCTAAAATTCGATAAATGAAAAAAGAAAATGAAACTGAAGATTTCTCAGACATGACCAATACCTCCAAACAATCGGGTTTTATGAGCGAATTTGCATCCATGCTCATGCACAACAAGAAATGGTGGCTCACCCCTATCGTGCTAGTTCTAATTTTGTTTGGGCTACTTATCATTTTGGGAGGTAGCTCATACGCACCATTTATTTACACATTGTTTTAGTAACTGACTGAAAACCTACTTATAAGCTGTACTAAATACTAATCCATCAACTCGTATCTATAATTAACCATAATCCTTTCATCTAAAAGAATTTGAAAATATTAATTACAGGTGTTGCTGGTTTTGCAGGTAATGCGATTGCGCATACGCTCATACAAAGTCATAATAAGTTGCAATTTTTTGGACTCGATAATTTTTCGAGAAAAGGGTCAGAGTTAAATATCTCAAAATTAACAGATCTTGGGATAGAACTTATCCGAGGGGATATTCGTTCTCGATCTGATATTGATGGTCTACCCAAAGTCGACTGGGTAATCGATTGTGCAGCCAATCCATCAGTACTTGCTGGTATTGATGGTCAATCTTCTAGCAGACAATTAATGGAGCATAATCTTCTAGGCACCATCAACTTGTTAGAATATTGCAAGAGGAATAAGGCTGGTATGATTTTACTAAGTACAAGCCGAGTTTACTCAGCTTCTGAACTGGCTGCAATGCCAGTAAAATCTTCCGTTAATCGCTTCGATCTACGAGATTGTGATGTTATTGGGGCATCTAGCTTAGGAATATCGGAAGGTTTCCCCACGACTGCGCCACTTTCTCTTTATGGTGCGTCCAAGCTGGCTTCGGAAACCTTAATTTTGGAGTATGGAGAATGCTTCGACTTTCCTGTATGGATCAATCGGTGTGGTGTGCTTGCGGGAGCTGGGCAATTTGGCAAGGCAGACCAAGGCATATTTTCTTTTTGGATTCATTCTTACCGAGAGAAAAAACCCCTTAAATACATCGGCTTTAATGGTACTGGTCATCAAGTGAGGGATGCCCTTCACCCAAAGGACTTGGTTCCCCTACTCTCCCGGCAAATGCTTGAACCCGACTGGGAAGCCCCAAAAATCATCAATATTGGAGGTGGTGTTGAAAACTCTATGTCGCTGAGGGAATTAAGCAGCTGGTGCGAAGATCGATTTGGTCAAAACGAAGTGCTTGCATCTCAAGACGAACGCCCGATGGATGCCCCTTGGATAGTGATGGACTCAACCACTGCTCAAAATGCATGGAATTGGAGTGTTAAAACTAAAATTGAGCAAATTTTAGAGGAGATTGCCAACCATGCGGAGACAAATCCGGAATGGAGTAAACTATGCTAAAACAGTACACCTTTAAGAACATATGAATAATTGCTCCCACGATAATTCTTTTGTGTATGAAGGTAAGGACTTAGAGGCCATGTCATTTGCACAAAATTATCATAATTGGATATATGAAAATATTGAAACAGAACTAGGTACTAAAATAGCTGAGATTGGTAGCGGTGTTGGTAATTTTACAGAATTTCTTCTACGAAACGAGCATGCTAGAATTGATGCATATGAACCATGTGCTAAAATGCATCTCAACAACAAGTTTTCTAAAAATCCTCGAGTAAACTGTATTAATAGTAACTTTGAATTAGTTTCGAAAAGCTTAGATAATAAATACGATTCCGTTATTTTCATTAATGTCTTAGAGCACATACAACAGGACTCTGATGCGATTAAGAAGGCCTACAAGATCATTCGCCGTGGAGGCACGCTTATCATTTTCGTTCCAGCCTTGCAGGTTTTGTACAGTAATTTTGACCGATCAACAGGACACTACAGACGATACCAAAAAAGCGAACTTACTAAATTGGTTCAAAATGCTAGTTTTAAGATTATATCCTGTGAATACTTTGATTCCAAAGGTATTATACCGTGGTTTGTATTCATGAAGGTAATGCGTCGAGGATTAAGCATTCGAAATACATTCACCTATGATACTTTTGTAGTTCCTTGGTTAAAGATTGTAGAAAAAATAATCTCGCCACCTTTGGGTAAAAATCTGCTACTAATCGCCTCTAAGGTCTAAATTAATTTCACCAACATATGAAACTCTCCATTATTATTCCCATCTATAATGAAGAGAGAACTATTAGTGAAATTGTTCACTCGGTAGGAAGTTCTAATAAATTAGGATTAGATCATGAAATCATATTAATAGATGACTTCTCTTCTGACAAAACGCCCGAAATCATATCTAAATTAGACACAGAAAACCAAAGTCTTATTATGGTTAAGCATTCAATCAATCAAGGGAAGGGAGCAGCATTAAGAAGCGGTTTTCAAAAGGCTTCAGGCGATATAATTTTGATTCAGGATGCCGATTTAGAATACGATCCCAAAGAATATCCTAAGCTCCTCAAGCCGATCATAGAAAATAAAGCAGATGTGGTTTACGGTTCACGCTTTCGATCTGATCAAGAGACTAGAGTTTTGTACTTCTGGCATAGAGTCGCAAACGGGGTTCTCACTCTTTTGTCCAATATGTTTACCAATCTTAACCTGACTGACATGGAAACTGGTTACAAGGTGTTCAGAAAAGAAATATTAGATAAGGTAAATTTGACTGAAAATCGTTTCGGCATAGAACCAGAGATCACAGCAAAAATCGCCCGCCTTCCAAATATTAGAATTTTTGAAGTAGGAATCTCTTACTTTGGCAGAACCTATGAAGAAGGCAAAAAAATCGGGATCAAGGATGCTTTTCGTGCATTCTACGCCATTGTTAAATATTCAATCTTTAAGTGACTGGAGAGAAGTCATCTAGCCAAAATAATCATTTAATATCGTTTATTCGCTCCCTACCCTTTTGGTGGCTAGGAATTAAGGGTTTTCAAGCAGCCATGCTACCGAGTAAAAATCCCGATTTTATAGGGCTTTATTCATGGGAAAAAGTAATCGGTCTAATTAGCATTATCGTAATCTGCGTGATTGGTATAAAATTTGTAAATCCTAAGATAACTTCATGGATGAAGGCTTTTCTTAAGGAATTAAACTTCTCACTCCCATCTCCTTATATATTTTTCGTTTGCTTATTTGTGTCAGGATCGCTTTTCACGATTCCTAAAGGTACAATTGTTGGGGAAGATATTTCATCTCAGGTTCTCAGCACCCAAAATTTCATATCCGGAAAAATAAATGCACCAAATAAAGTATTGGTGCCATCAAATAATGATTTAAGCACAAATACGGCAACATGGCATGTAAGACCACCTGGAGCTAGCTGGTTTGCCCTTCCAGGAATGTTCATTGGACTTCAAATTGGGCACGCGATTAAATTTAGCCTGGCATTGATCGGGTTGCTAGGGGGTATGGGTTGGTTAAAATTATCAAATAAACTAGGAATTAGAAAACAAGGTCTCATTTATCTCTCCTTACTGCTGGGATTATCTATCGGTCTAACAATAAATCGATTAGGAACAATGAATTCCACTTTGTTCGCAATCGTTCCATGGATGCTTCTTTGGGCGATTCAGATCTCTGCACAAGACTCACACAACAAAAGAGACATTTTTAAAATCTTCCTTATGGTCGCAATTTTCTATCTTTTACTAGGTTGTTTTTGTCTGCTCAAGATGTCGGGTATGATAGTTGCCCTAACTATCGGCTTTATTCCTGCATTATTGGTGTATTTGAAAAAGACTGTTTTAAGAAAGAATTATTTATTTTTAACGCTGGTCATACTATCGCCTATAATTCTTTTTCCTGCAAAAGTACTGAATTCCTTCAATAGTGAAAACTTAGGTTTTGATTCACACGCTCTATACACTGCGCCTGACTATAATCAACAGTCGCTATTGTGGGGAGAGCACTTCGTAGAAAGCACAAAAGGTAAAATGCTGCTTTTAAGTACTATGGCTAGTCCAGTCTATGCCACACCATTAAAGGTACTCATGCATAGTGCCAGAGATTTCTGCCTCCAATTTCGATCTTTCATTGATTGGAGCAATGCTTACAAAATAAATCCTCACGCCTTTACATGTGGAATCTTCGGAGTAATAACTTTAATTCCCATAATTTTATTAATTAGGAATAATAAAAAATACTTTTCAAATTTATCTCTCGCTATATTTTCGACTTTTTATGTTATTCCATTTCTTGGACTTGCAATACTAAGCAACCTTCATGGGTTTAATTACTCCCTCTATTCAACTCATACGATCGAATACGCCCTATTATTGATGCTCCCTATCTTAATGGTGTGGGAAAGTTCTCAACTAAGCAACCTAGCTTACAAAGCATTCGTAACGCTAATATTAGCATTACCTGTCTTAAATATTGTTAATTTGTCACCAACAAATATGAATGAAGGATTTATCTCTACTACTGAAAAAGAACGAGGGCTTTCTAGTAGTCGATTTTCACTAGCTATTGATTACATCGAGAATGACTCCAAAAATAATCTAGATATCATTTATTTCCTCCCTGTTGGCGATATGGGGGATCTGGTTTTAAGAACCAAGATGAGAAACATGGCAATGCATTTTGCAGGTGATAATTTCCCTCAACTTTCCCATTTTAAGACTACTAAGGAGTTAAATGTTTACCTAGTCTATGACGAAAAGTTAATTGAGATTCCAAAATTCATACAAGCAACTAGCGACAAATTCAAAAATTCCTTATCAGAAAAAACGATTTTAATAGACGGTATATTTGTGCAGAAAATAAAATTAAACCCGAGTCCCTCAGTATCTTGAAAAAATTATCCGTAATCATCCCGGCTAGAAATGAAGCAGATAATTTGACAGAATGTATTTCAGAAATCTCTAAAGAATTAACGCACCATTCAATTGATAGCGAAATATTAGTTATAGATGACGGCAGTACGGATAACACAGAAGTTGTTACAAAACTAATTAGCGAGTCAATTTCTTCAGTTAAATGTATAAGAAACGAAGGAGAGAACGGATTTGGGCGTGCAGTGCGTCTCGGTTTGGACAAATTTACCGGAGATGCAGTAGCTATCATGATGGCAGATCATTCTGATTCGCCTAAGGATTTAGTTTCCTATTGGAAATGTATTCAAGATGGTAATGATTGTGTTTTTGGGAGTCGATTCATTCGAGGAGGAAAAGTTTACAACTATCCGCTTTTAAAGCTTTTAGCTAACCGGGTCGTAAATAAAATGATTCAGTTTGCATTTAAAATAAAATGTAATGATGTCACAAATGCTTTCAAAATGTATAGACGCGAAGTTATTGAGGGATGTAGACCTTTTATATCTCCCCATTTTAATCTAACTGTGGAGATACCCTTAAAAGCAATTGTCCGTGGCTACTCATGGAAGGTCTTACCTATTTCTTGGAGAAACAGAACGAAAGGGGTGGCAAAATTAAAATTACGAGAAATGGGATCACGTTATTTTTTTATCATAGCATATGTGTGGCTCGAAAAATATTTTAGTCGAGGTGACTACCTTAAAAAATGACATCGGAAAATAATTTAACACAAATTTATGAAAAACGTTTTTCTGGGCATGAAAATTACAGGAAACGCGTATGGAAGATTCTGATTAAAGACTTTTTATCCAAATGGATAAAAAGTACTAACCATATACTAGACCTTGGATGTGGATATGGAGAGTTTATAAACCACATAAAGTGTGATGTAAGGCATGCCATGGACCTCAATCCAAAAACCAAATCACTTTTGGATAAACAGATCATATTCCATCAGCAGGATTGCTCAGAATCATGGAAAATAGATTCAAATTCTCTCGATGTAGTATTTACCAGTAATTTCTTTGAGCATTTACCAAATAAAGAGTGTCTTGATCTCACATTGTGCGAACTAAAAAAAGCCTTAAAACCAAGAGGAAGACTTATAGCAATGGGACCAAATATAAGTGTCCTGAAAGGAAAATATTGGGATTTCTGGGATCACCATATTCCTATTTCTGACCAATCACTTATTGAGTTGCTTCAAATGCATGACTTTAGTATTGAGCGTTCATTTTCTAAATTTTTGCCATACAATATGGTGCGAGTAAAAGAGTGCCCATTATTTTTGGTTTCCTTATATTTAAAGCTTCCATTTTTATGGAAACCCTTCGGGAAACAATTTTTAATAATAGCGGAAAATAATAAGCTCTAATAAATCTTACTTTTTTTTTATTGTAGCTTCGTTTTGTTGCTCAATAATATTTACCTATTATTATTTCTTGTATACGCACGAGTATCCTCCAGGAAGTGCTCAAAAAATTGCCTCAGGGTTGGCAGATAAAGTTTTTCAAACAAGGATTCTCATTCCATTCCTAGGTGATTTCCTCAAACCCTGCATTCCAATTCTATCTTTTTTATTTGGTTGGTTAGTACCCTACCCAATTACCTTTGATGTCATACTTCAGGTATTAAATATTTTATTCCTAACAATACTTATCATATCCACTCCAATTCTACTCAAAATGCTCGACTGCGAAGTTTCTAATTGGAGTGCCTTCCTCTTATTTATTCCTCTTTCATGGAATTATATAGTAATAAATGGATTAATTGATGGTGCCGGTCTTTTTTATTGTTATGATATTCCCTCGCTTGCATTCTATGTAATAGGGCTAATATTCTTTATTAAAGGTAGTTGGTTTTGGTTTTACCTTATATTCATTTTCGCAAACTTAAATAGAGAGTCCGCATGTTTCATCAGTCTTTCTGGATTTTTAATGCATTTAAAATTATACAATAATCCAAAGCTGTTCCTTAGAATAAACCAAAATCTGATTAAACACATTGTTGCACAAGCTATCTTGTGGGTCTTTATACGTTCTTTACTGAGCTGGATTTATCGTGGAAATCCTGGCTTATATTTTGAAGAACCACATTCTATCGGTTTTTTTTTAGCAGGAATTTGGAATGGTAATTCTCATTGGGCCATGCAAAATGCTGCATGGTTCTTAACCCTTTTTACCGGTATTTGGTTAATACCTTTGATTGGGTTCAAAAAGCTGAGTTCTTACGGAAAAAAACTCATTCTTGTTGGAGTAATATATATAATCTCTTTGTATTTTCGCTCCAATATGATGGAAACCAGAGTATACAATGAGCTCAATGTCATTGTAGCGATTCTTGCAATAATGGTTTTATCAAATTTTTCATTTAAAATGAAATCAAGTATCGGTATAAAAACATAGTTTTCTATGATCTTTCATAAAACAAAGAAAAGCTTAATTTTAACATACATTCTAATCGTATTATTAATAAGGATTCTATGCTTCAGAAAAAAGTTAATCATAGTATGCGACCAATACGGTAGATTAGGAAATCGGCTTCATCTATTTGCTCAACTTATAAAATTCGCTAATAAAAACAACTTGGCAGTATGGATGCCTAGCTTTTACGATTATTGGCATTTTTTTCCTAATTTAGATCAGCGCCCAACCTACAACTGTACATTCTACCCGTTCACTAATTTTATCTCAGCAGAAAATATTTTTTTTACTTTTAATTTCATATTCAAAAGAGTAAATAAGTTCAAAAGTAATCGTTTTTTTTGCAGTTTATCTTTTCATTATATATCGAATGGGAACCCGTGGCAAATCATAAAGGAATCTAATTCATTAATTACATTTTTTGGAGGTTTTGTATTTCATGAATTTATGCTTAATTGCGATTCTATATTAACAGATATAAAAGATATCTTTCGCCCTGCCTACAAATATGATTATGATATTCATAAACCCATTATGAATCTGAGATCGAGAAATGATCTTGTGTGCGGTGTTTTAGTTCGCCAAACCGACTACCGTTCATGGAACGATGGTAAATATTTTTATACATCAAAACAATACTCAATTTTTTTAGATAATTTAAAATGTTCATTCAAAAATAGAAAGATTGGTTTCTTCATTGCTACTGATGAAGCACAAGATGAAAAGTTATATGGCGATCTCGATTGTATAATAAGAGTTGGTTATCCCCTAGAAAATCTCTACACACTCAGTTTATGTGATTTCTTAATTGGTCCACCAAGTTCTTACATTGGATGGTCTGCTTTTATATCAAACAAAACCCTACGCACACTTCTTCCCAATTCTCAACCACTTTTAGCTAAAGATTTTGGATACAGTTAACAACGTTGGACATTGTAATTTATAAGTACTTCGTATTTAAACTAATGATTTTATGATAGATATTCATTTGCCTTCCAAGTGTGTTTACAAAATAGATCCGCCTAGTTATTTTGGGTCATGGATATCATGGTATGGTAAAATACCAAGATTTGTACTGAAGGAAATTTCATTAATTAAGCAAGAGTCAGATTTTGAAATAGTTCAAAACTGCAAGATATAATAATTGATTAATCAAGTAAACAGCTACAGAGCTATTGGAGTAATATTAATCTTCCTTTATCACTGTATTTATTGCTTTGGTACATACAATGAATTCAAAATAAGTTGGTTTGTTCAGGCATTGACAAGTTTAATGTGGTCAGGGGTTAATTTATTTTTCATAACTTCGGGTTTCATAAATGGGAAGAATTTTATTTATTGTAAAAGTATTAAACAATTTATTATAAAAAGAGTTGCAAGAATCTTACCCTTATACTTTCTGTTTATCTTTATTGGGATAATATTCTCTTATAAAGGAAATAATTTTTTTTACTCTGAATACTACAATATATTTATTCCATTGTTTTTTTTATCTGGTTTAGACTTTATAAATCAAAATTTGGGACCAGCTTATTTTAGTATAACTTGGTCTCTTTCAGTAGAGATTCAACTATACATTTTAACAGTAATTATATTACTTATTAAAACGAAGAAAACTAAATTTCTGATTTGTGTATCATTATTTTTGATAAGTTTAATATCACCCTATTTTATCACGGAAATAAGCCATTTTGGATTCATTATGCACATCGATGAGTATCTAGTTGGCGTATTCATTCGATACATTTTTGATAACAAAATTTCTTTTAATAAAAAATTCTTTCAATATATTCACTATGAATACTATTGGATTGCTTTACCTTTTTTAATGTATCTATTGAGATTTGACCTCAATGTTGGTAACGCTTTATTTGATAATATTTTGCTTTTATTTTATACATCTTTATTTTATTTTATATTGAAATTTGACTTAGTAAAATCCAAACTTTTAAATACGATCGGAGTTAATTGTTATTTTATATATTTATTTCATATGGTAATATTTTTCACTTTAAATTATTTTTATCTTTTAGAGCATAGTATACTTAGTGTATTAATAAGCTTTTTCCTTACATTTTTCTTATCTATATTATCCATGAAATACTTTGAAAATCCAACTAGGTTAGGATTAATAAATATTCTCTCAAACACAAAATAGTGAAACTTAAATTTTTGTTAAAAAGAATATTTATATTTTTAGGTTATTCCTTAGTGAATATGAATTTAACCAAAAGATCGGATGATCCGTTTATTATAATTAATAAGTTATTACCTGTCTTCGATACAAAATTAATTGTCGATGGAGGAGCTTCAATTGGTGACACATCTATGAAATTATCTAAATTATTCCCTTTTGCAATAGTTCATGCCTTTGAACCATTCCCAAAATTTTATCATATACTTGAAGACATTTGTAAAAAGAACCCCCGTATCATCCCTTACGATTTCGCCCTTTCTAATGTGGAAACCACCGATTCATTAAATGTAAATAAAAGCGAAGGAACAAATTCACTATTTCGTTCATCTGTATCTAAAGATCACCCGCACCATGACTTATTAGCTCCTGTAAGTAAAGTTGATGTATTTACCAAAAAACTTGATAATCTATTTCCAACTGAAACAATTGATATACTTAAATTAGATCTTCAAGGTGGAGAATATAATACACTTATTGGTGCAACTAATTTACTCACAAGTAATAGAGTTAAAAGTATTATTTGTGAAATAATCTTCGAAAAATCATATCATAATCAAAAAAATGCATTTGATTTAATATCTATGATTGAAACTTATAACTTTAAACTTTTTAATTTATACCAATGTCACTACCACCACGGTAAACTGCTACAAGCTGATGCACTTTTTTTTCATAAATCAATAGACTATACAGTAATTAAAAGTTCAATGAATTACATAATGCCACATTCAAAATTTTTATTTAAGTAAATTGTCAACTGAAGTTCCAATATTTCTAATGGCTTTCATTCGCCCAGATCTGTTAAGAAAGTCTCTTAAGCATTTGGCCGAAATAGCTCCAAAAGTTCTTTATGTTTCAATTGATGGTCCGAGAAACATTGCTGAACACAAGCTAGTTTCACAATGTAGATCCATGGTCTTGAACCCCAGTTGGGAATGTGAAGTTATTCCGTTATTTCATGACCATAATGTCGGATTAGTTAAATCATTTGTAAATGGAATGAATTTGATGTTCTCAGAACATGAATTTGGAATTTTCCTTGAAGATGATGTTCTTCTTTCTCCTTCTTTTGCAGATTTTGCTTTAGAGATATTTGTGAGATTCAAGGATGACTCCAGAGTCGGACATATCAATGCTTCAAATTTCTTACCCAAATATGAAAGTGCCAATGATTATTCATATTACTTTAGTCAATATTCTCATGTTTGGGGATTTGGTACATGGAGTAGAATGTGGAAAAAATATGATCTAAATATGAAAGCTTGGAAATCAGTTGATCAAAAAAAACTAATTTATGAACATGCTTTCAGTATGAGGGAGAGAAAAAATATCACAAAAATGTTTAACTTACACTGTGAAAACCAGGATCCTTGGGCTTGTGATTATCAATGGCAATTTAGCCTTTTATTCAATCACGCACTTTCTGTTACACCTATCGATAATATGAGCGTCAACATTGGATTTGAACGGGAGGATTCGACCCATACCAAAGGTCGAAACCCAATGGCATCTCCACTAAGTCAATGCGCATTTCCATTGAAGCACCCTTCCGTTATTGAGCGATCAGTATGTTATGACAAAGTATTAGCTAAAAAAATGTGCCCTTCTTACTCATCCTTGTATTTCAACAAAATAGTCAATAAGTTAAACCCATTTTCATACATTTGAAAGATCAGGAAAACATTTTTGTAACCGAGCCTTGGCTCCCTCCATTAGAAGAGTGTCTTCCTTATTTTCAAGAAATATGGAATTCTAAGACTCTTACAAATAATGGTCCGTACCTTCAGGAATTTGAAAAAAAACTTAGTTCCTACTTTGCAGTGGAGAACATCAGCGTAGCCAACAACGCAACTTCAGGTTTAATGCTGGCATGCAAAGCTCTTGGACTCAAAGGCGAAATAATAACGACGCCTTTTTCGTTTATTGCTACTTCGCATGTTATTGATTGGATCGGATTAAAACCTGTATTTACTGATGTTGATCCTATCTTTGGAAATATCTTACCCGAACTCGTTAGAAAAAATATAACACCACATACGGGTGGAATACTAGCAACTCATAATTTCGGTTTTCCTGCTCAAATTGAAGAATTAGATGCGATTGCAAAAGAATTCAATATACCGTTAATTTTTGATGCGGCTCCAGCAATGGGAGTAAAATACAAAGGCAAACATTTGATCAGTTATGGTGATGCCTCTGTCTTAAGTTTTCATGCAACTAAAATTTTTACAACATTTGAAGGTGGAGCAGTTTATTCAGAAGATAAAAATGTTCACAAAAGAATTAATCTTTATCGAAACTTTGGTATTGTTAATGAAAGTACTGTGGGTGGACCTGGTATAAACGGTAAAATGAATGAATTCCAATCAGCAATTGGCTTAGTTCAACTTAAATACATCAACAAAAACATTGCTGATAGAAAATCTAGGTTTACACAATACGTTAATCAAATAGTTGGAAATGAAGGAATCGTAGTTCCGAAATTACCAAAGGAAATAGATTATAACTTCGCTTATTTTCCTGTATACATAAAAAAAGGTATAGATATACGTGAAAAAATTCTTAAACAGTTAAAGTTAAAGAATATCTTTTGTAGAAAATACTGGAGCCCGCTTATTTCAGACCAAAAATACTACAAACAAGTAAATACTGATTTCCCAAATGCCTCTACACTTGCAAATCAAGTAATCTCATTACCGATGGGAGACAATGTTAATGAAGATATTGTTAAATTAGTTTGTGATTGCATTAAAGCTGAAGTTAAATGAGTAGCTTTTTAAATCAAACAGAATTGAAAAATTTAGGTTTTGGATCCGTTGGGTCTAATGTATATATTTCAAAAAATGCACAATTCTATAATGCTTCAAATATTCACATCAAATCTAATGTAAGAATTGATGATTTTTGTATTTTTTCGGCAGGCAAAGGAGGCATATCGATAAGTGAATATGTGCATATCGGTTGTTACACATCATTGATAGGCCAAGGTAGTATCAGTATTGCAAAGTTCGCAAATATATCAACCAGAGTTTCAATATTTAGCAGCAGTGACGATTTCTCTGGAAATTCATTAACTAACCCAATGATTGATAAGCGATACAAATTATTAATCAATGAACCAGTGACAATACAAAAGCATGTTATTATTGGCACAAACTCTACTGTTTTACCTGGAGTAATTCTTGGAAAAGGTTGTGCCATCGGAGCACATTCACTTGTTAAGGAATCTTGTTCGCCATTTTCAGTATACGCAGGGGTTCCAGTTCGTAATATTGGAACTCGTAATAAGAATTTGTTACAGCTAGAAAGACAGTTTTTATTTTATAGAAGTTAAGATCGATAGTATAATTTATTTTTGATACTATAAATAATTGTTAACTAAATATTAAAAGACAAGAATGACAGAAAACGATAAATACTACCTTCAAAATGCCATAAGTGAGGGATTTGTAAGTGGTAAATGCCTTGAAATTGGGAGTGCTGTTGAGTGGTCTTCAATTATTCCACTAATGAAATCTCAATCTTTTGAGATATACGGCCTTGATATATGTAAAGGTAAATATGTTGATTTCATTATAGATTTAGAATCAAGATACGAAATTATAAAAAACACTATCGATAAAACTTTTGATACCATTATCTGTTTTAATACCTTAGAGCATGTGTTTAATCCTGTACAAGTACTAGAAAATCTAGCTAATTTGCTAAACAATAATGGTACACTCTTAATTAGTACTCCAATAATGTGGCCGATTCATGGATATCCATCAGACTTTCATCGACCACTACCTAATTTCTATGAAGAATTTGCCAAAAGATATAATTTTGAGATAATTTCTGACTATTTTCAATATTTAGGTTTTGGACCGATTTCAAATTACAGAGGCGAAGGTAAAACTGGCTTTCCACCGCCACATCATAATGGTCTAAAATTTTTGAAGGGTAAGTTGATTCATAAAATATTTAATACTTTTGGGCGAGAGTTTCTTTACCCAAATCACTTAGCGATAGGTATTACTCTTCGTAAAGTTTAGATTAAGTGACTTTATCTTGTGTAATCATAGCATATAACGCAGAGGACACTCTAAGTATATGTATCGAATCAATTCAAAAACAAACAGTCCCACCACTTAAAATTATTGTAATTGATGACAATTCTAATGACGACACAAACAAAATTGCTAAATCTTTTAATTGCAAGGTTTTCAAAAATGACACAACCCTCGGTCGTGGTTACTGCAGAAATAAAGGTGTACAAGCTTGTGACACAGACTTAATTTTATTTTGTGATTCCTCCAATTATTTGCCATTCGATTTCTGTGAAAAAGCAATACTTCATTTTGAGCATGATTATCCAAGTGCTATTTTTGGAAGTATAAAGAACTGTCCAAATCTCATCGACATGTTAAGCAGATGGCGGGGACGTCACCTTTTCAATGAAACTGATTACTATCATGATGGTATAATAATTTCACCGACATTAATAACATATGCAGCAATTCTGAGAAGAAAAGATGTTCTCACAGTTGGCAATTTCAATTCGCATTTAAAACAATTTGAAGATTTAGAACTAGGGAAAAGATTAATCGAACATAATTTTACAATCTTTTCTCTGCCATCCTTATTTACTTTTTCATGTAGATCTGAAAGTATCAAGTCAATTTGTACGCGTTACAACAGGTGGAATACTCTCAATCTTAATAAAAAGAAAATATCACCGATTATTTTTTTTAATATTTTAAAATCTTCTTGGAGAATATTTTTTGTTAAGGATTTACAATCTCGAGACTTATATTGTTGTTTATTTTCTTTGTTCTTCCCACTACTTTTTTTAATAATCAGAACCTTTTTCCCTCTTAACTTTAACAAGTGAGTACTAATGTAGCAATCGTTATACCTATCTACAAGGAATACCAATCCTCGAATACCTCTGAATTAAAATTACTCGGACAAATAAAAACTGTTTTTAAGAAACGAGAAATAGTTATCATATTACCTAAATCTCTGGAAGTTGATTGGGGACGAAACATTGAATTCCAAACTATAAGTTTCTCAGATGCTTACTTTAAAGATAAGCACAGTTATAGTAAGTTACTTTGCCAGAATATATTCTATGAATCTTTTTCAAATTTTGATTATATACAGATTATACAGACCGATTGCTGGGTTTTTGAAGACAAGCTCGATTACTTTACAAACCTAGGCTTTGACTACATAGGTGCTCCGTGGATGGTTGGAGGATTTGAAGGAAAACCACATAATAAATTATGGAAGGTGGGAAACGGAGGTTTCTCGCTACGCAAGATTAAAACTTTTTCTTCGATCTTAAGACAAATTAGTTTTTCGGAAAAAGGTCTCCTGCCAGTTTTCAAAAATAGGCACCGTGGATTGATTAAACTACTCAAAAATGCTGGTTTCAGGAATAATCTCAGGCATTACCTTAAAAAAACGCCTGGTGAAGATATTTTTTGGTGCATTTATGTCCCACATGTGTTTAGTAATGTGGAATTTAAAATTGCTGACCTACGCACAGCTTCACACTACTCCTTTGAAGTTCATCCTGAATATTTGTACGAAGAAGTAACTCAGTTCCAATTGCCCATGGGTTGCCATAACTGGGCAAATAATAACCCGAAGTTTTGGTTAAAGCATTTCAACCTATCAAGAAGATAATTACTAGCACTGTTAAATCTTTTTTAATGTATTTACTTTTTTTGTATCTTCATACCTAATTCACATATTCTTTATTTTGCCCATTACAGAACTTCTAGATTCATCTCCCTTCATCCAATGAAAAACTGGACAATTAAGGATGTTGCAAAACATTGGGATGAAACATTGGATTATGATGAGATAATCTCTAAAACTGATTCGTACTTTAGGCGCTTCACAGATACAGTACCTCTTATCACACTGTCTGTAAAACACGCAACTTTAACTCCAAAGAGATGCTATTCTGCATGTCGGCAATTTCAATCCAACTCCTAATTCCTTGGCCTTCAATCGCTTTGCTACCCTCAATCAATTCTACCTTTGGTAACAGAGTTCGCACTGCTAGCTTTACAATTCCACTCAAATTTTAAGCAGTATAGAAACCAACATCTTAATGGTTCATACACTTCAATTTTCTGACTACGCAAGCTCACTTGATCTTAAACAATTTGAATCTCACAAAGATTTATATCTTAAATTGGCCCTGCCTTATGTACCCAGAATTCTCCATTTATTAGATCAAAATCCATATTCGCCTAATTATGGCTGCTTTGATCGGGCATTTTGGCATTACCGTACCATGGATTTTCCTTGCGGGATGTCTCAAGAAATGGTCTTGCTCTTGGCCTTGGTGTATAAAAATGAATACAAAGGGAATCCGTTCTATCAAGTGAGCCGAATCAAGGAGCTAGCTGAAGCTTCCATTCGGTTCATGCTCCACTCTAGTCACAAAGATGGTACCTGTGATGACTATTTTCCCTTTGAGAGAGCAATGGGTGCTTTAGTTTTCAGTCTTTATTCAGCAACCGAAAGTTATCTGGAGCTCAAAATGGAAGATCAAGAATTGGCTGATTTCTTTATTAAACGAGTCCGGCACCTTCAGCTTGAAAATGAAACAGGAAGACTTGGAAACCATCAAGCTCTCGCTGCTTTAGCCGCATATAACGTCTACCTTATAACAAACGATGAACGCAGCAGAAAAACTTCTGATGAAAGGCTTGCTCTTACACTTTCCTGGCAAAATAAAAGCGAGGGTTGGATACAGGAATATGAGGGGGCGGACCCAGGTTACCATTCCTGCTCCATCGATTTCTTAGCTAAGTTAAGAAAAAAGAAAATCCTTAAAGAAGGGAAAGATTCAGACGAATTGAAAAAATCCTTACTTAAAGCGGTGGAGTTCGCTTGGTATTTCATGCATCCGGATGGATCTTATGGCGGGGAATATGGATCTAGGAATACTTTTCACTTTTACCCTCATGGATTTGAACTTATGGCTCCAGAAAGTGAGAAAGCTGGGCAAGCTGCGGATGCCTTTCTTGATGGAGTCACAAACGGGAAAAGGTACAGAAACGACGACGATCGAATGACCACACACTATGCCTATAATTTCCTGCAAGCTTGGGAAGATCGCCTACCTCAAAGACCCAAACAAATCAGATATTCTAAGGAAATGCCTAATACTCTTTGGTTAGCGGATTGTAACTTGGTTGTTTCCAGAAACGGACAAGAATGGGACCCAGAGAAAAAAGGTAGGTATGTTATTGCAAATCTGACGAAGGGAGGAGTACTAAAAGTTTTCGATTCCAGAGGCCCCATTGCTTCGGACACTGGATTGATCGGTGAATTAAGCAACGGTAAAGTTATTGTTTCCCACCTTGTACAAACTGACAATGAGGTTTCTGGATATATTGACCCGCAACAGGGAGGAGAATGGAAAATTAGAGGAATATTTTGCTACAGAAGAAAAAATCAAATGAATGTGTGGAAGAGCCTTCTTTTACGAATTTGGTGTGCATCAATTGGCAGGCTTTATCCAAACCTTACGCGTTTCATCATACAAAAGATTGCCATAACTGGAAAACCTAAATCTCAATATTGCTTCGAAAGAAAAATAGAAATCCATAAGGAAAAAGTTGTGGTAACAGACTCTTTTGACGCAACTATTCCATTAAGACGCATGAGTGTTGGAAGTGATGCGACTAGTATTTATGTAGCAAACTCTCTAACATACCAGGAATCTAGATTGTGCCCCTGGCAGCATGCTTCCTTAAAAAACCTTCCAATTGAAGATGGAAAACGCTTGTGGAGAAGGGAATACTTCAGAGGTTCAGGTCATTCCACAAACAATTAAGCATCGGAAATTTAAATTTTAATTAAATCAAATGAAGTAAATGAAAGGACATAGTAATTCAATGAAATACTTTTTTGCAATAATCATTTATGATACTCTTACTCATACACAAAAGATATCGATAACCCTAAACAAAAGCTATAGATTTCTATCCATGCCGATCAATCATTTTTTATTCCAACTTAATAAGTTTTTTCCATCTTAAATACTGTGGGCTTTTCAATCTAAATTATAAATTGGTGAGGCGGATTTTAAAAAATAATAATTCTACATAAAAAATTTTATATTTTGAAATTAATCATCCAAATACCATGTTTCAATGAAGAGGAAACGCTTCCTATCACCTTAAAAGCGCTACCTAAAAGTATGCGAGGCATTGAAAAAATTGAATGTCTTATAATTGACGATGGAAGTTCTGACAGGACATCCATAGTTGCGAAGGAATATGGCGTCGATCATATCTTTCGGTTCGAATCGAATCGAGGGCTTGGTCAAGCATTTGATTTTGGAATTAAAAAGGCGGTAGAACTAGGTGCTGATATTGTCGTGAATACCGATGCGGATAATCAATACCAAGGCAAAGATATAGAAAAGTTAGTACAGCCGATTCTAGAGGGAAAATCTGATATAGCGATTGGATGCAGACCAATCAAAAACCACCCAGAATTCTCACTAATTAAAAAGTTATTTCAATTTTTGGGAAGTTGGGTAATGAGAAAGTTGTCTGGGGCTAATATACCCGATGCTGCTTCAGGTTTTAGAGCGTTTTCCAAGCAAGCATGCCTACGGCTAAATATTCATTCGAAATTCTCTCACTGTATGGAAACATTGATACAAGCAGGTGCTGTTGACTTAAGATTTTCATGTGTGCCGATTGGTATTAATCCCAAGCAAAGAGAATCTAGGTTATTTAAATCGATTTTACACTATATTTGGAATTCCGGGAAAACTATGCTTGCTGTTTCATTACATTACAATCCTACAAGATTATTTACTTTTACTTCCTTAATTTTCTTATTACCTTCGCTGCTCATTGGACTAAGATTTATTTACTTAGTTTATGTTCAACCTTTTGATGGCAACCGATCATACATTCCTTCATTAATTCTTCTTGCAGTATTAGGTGGAATATCAACTGTTTTTCTTGGACTCGCATTAATAGGAGAATTTTTTAAAGTACATAGGAGAATCAACGAGCAAATATTATTTGAGATTAAAAAAATTACTCTTAATAAAAACAAAGATTAAAATAAGTAAAACTCTAAAAATTTCCGTAAAACTAATTGGAACCATTCTAGTTTGTTGGGTGCTAATCAATACAATTAGTTTGGTGGATATAAAATACAACTTAAATAAATGCGATATCGACATTCTTTTATTGAGCTTTGGACTGACTTTTTTCTGCCCTTTTATTATTTCGTCTAGGCTTTTTTTGTTTGTTAAAATATTTCAATCTAATTGTAGTTTTTACTCATGTGTAAAGTCATCTATGTCAGGATTATCCCTCAATCTTTTCATACCTGCAAGAGGAGGTGATTTCATAAAAATCATTTATCTTAAAAATGAAGGAAGAACCAAATGGAGTGATCTTGCTAATGCTGCGATTTGGGAAAGGATATTTGATGTATTTGCCTTATTATTTCTCGGATTTTTGGGGAGTTCATTGATTGGTTTTTCAAAATTATCATATTTACTAGTCTTTTTTATTCTAACATTAATTTTGTCTTTATTATTACTCAAAAGATTGAGTAAATATTATATAAGTAACTCCAAGATTTATTACTTTTTTGCTTCATCAAATTACATATCAGAAAATCCAACCCTCACCTTTTTTGCGTTTGTTAATTGCCTTTTTTGCTGGCTATTAAACATAACTATTATGGCTTTGTTGCTTCACTCCATTGACCCTAAGTTGATATTTTTGCATTCATTAGCAGCAACACCACCATCTATATTAAGTGGGATTCTCCCAATTTCGTTCTGGGGCATAGGTGTAAGAGATGGGGCACTTGCTTATTTTCTGCAAGGTATAACAACTCCAGAAATTGCTATTTCCGCAGGATTTCTCTATACTGCACTCGTGTATTGGTTACTTGGACTCATCGGTACTCCCTTTCTTCTGTTTGCTAAGAGAAAACCAAAAGAGTCAAATCCGATCCAAAATTGAAAATTTCAGTAGTCCATCGTTACCTGGAAAGTAGGTTAAATGAAAATAACTACCCGTCACACCACAAATGGGCTAGTGACGCTGTTGTAGAAAATCCTTCTTGGGAAGCTCAATTACTCACAACATCTAAATTTAAATTACCTCAGAAACTTGAGTTTTTTCTAAACAAAACTTTGTTTAGAGGGTCGCCCGGTTCTAAGGTAGAGTTCTCTTCCTGGAAAGCTGCAAGGAAATCTGATTTGATTTATTCAATTAACGGTCCGTTAGCTCTTGCTCATTTGTATCCTAAAAAACTTCTTTCTTGGGTCTTCTCCACACCACCCAAAATAACAAGTGGATTAAAGTTAGCTCATCGGTCTTACAAACCATATAATCTCAGCGCAAATGCTGGTTTTTTATGCTTAACTCCAAAAGCAGAAGAATACTATTCCAAATTCGCACCTTCCAAATTTATACCCTGGTGCGTAGACTTGGAACTCTTTGATGGAGCACCTCCCAAAAAAGTCCCAGAAAAGCTTTTCTTTTTAGCAACCGGAAAAACCTATCGGGATTATGAAACTCTCGTCAAAGCGGCAAAAGAAGTTGCAACTGAAATTAGGATTATTGGTCCAAGTATCCAAAAACCAAGAGTTTTACCACCTAATGTAAATTGGATAGATACATCATCTAATCCACCGGATCAGGCCATTGACTACCTTACCCTTAGGGAATGGTATGCTCAGTGCATTGCAGTTTGTATACCTCTAAGTGGAGATGCCGATGACACTTGCGGATACACAAATATTCTCGAGGCTATGGCAATGGGAAAACCAGTTTTGATGACTAAATCTGGCTGCTTGCATATAAACCCTGAAGCGGATGGTTTTGGTATACAGTTAAAGCCAAGAGATGCACAGGGGTGGGCAGATGAAATGAATCATCTTCAAGAAGACCATGAAAAAGCCTTAGAGATGGGAAATCGAGGAAGAGAAATCGTTGAAAGAGACTTTACCATTGAGCGTTTCAACCAAGATGTGCTCGGGTTTATTGAAACTATTCTAAACAAAAGTTGAGCGAGGAAGATAAGATTTTTTTTAGCGTCGTCATACCGACTTATGAGCGTCCGAATGATTTAAGGATTTGTCTTAATTCACTTCGTAAAGAAATTCAGCAAGGGCCTCAAACTTATGAAATTATTGTGACGGATGACTCCAAGTCCGATGAATCTAGAAGGATGGTTGAAAAGGAATTCCCCGATGTATCATGGGGTAAAGGAAAGCAAAATGGCCCCGCTGGGAATCGTAATGCAGGAGTAAGTCGAGCTACTGGAGAATGGATTGTATTTATTGATGATGATTGCATTGCAGACAAACGATACATCTCCGCTTATTGTAATGCTATAGGGCAAAATCCAGAAACTGATCTTTTTGAAGGCAGAATATATCCTGACAGACCAAGAAGAACTTGGGCAGAATGTTGCCCAGAAAATTCAAATGGAGGAATGTTTTGGACAAGTAACCTATGCGTTAGAAAGTCTACTTTTCTCGAAATAGGTGGATTTGATGAAAGATTTAGGGTGGCTTATGAAGACATCGATTTTGCCTACAGAATCAAATCGAAAGGATTTAAATCGAAGTTCATAAAGAAAGCTTCGGTATGCCATCCATGGAGGACATTAAAAAACGAAGGTAACAATTGGAAACCTAAGGGTTTTGAGGTTTCTGAATTACTCCTTTTTATCAAAAAACATCCAGATGCAAAGGAGCATAACTCTAAATTAGTTTACGTGAGGCATGTAAGAAGAATGATGACGACGGACTTATTGAAGTGTTTATTTCAGTATAAAGGAAAAGGTATTCAGACGCTTATTTCTCAAATAATGACAACAATACTGGTAATAAGAAAACTTTAGTTTAATAATTATTAGATTTAGTAATGCATAACTACTTTTTAGCAAAAAAACCTTTATTCTACAAGATTTTGTCTAAATTGAGGCAAAAGTTTAACTATGAAAAGCTTTTGTATTTAAACGAGATTAAAAATGGTAATATTGTACTGGATATTGGTGCAAACAAAGGGTATTACACATCTCTTTTTTCAACTTTAGTAGGTAAGCACGGTGCAGTACATTCATTTGAACCAGTACCTGAATCTTACAAGGAATTACAAAATTTAAAAACCAGATTTGAAAATGTGTGCAAAAATAATTTAGCTGTTGGTAAAGAATCTGGTACAGCAACAATTAACTACGATCCATTTGATAGTGAAAAGGCAACTTTAATAGATACAACTCTAACACTTCCCAAAAAATCTCAAACTGAAGTCATCTCAATTGACGAGTATGTTGAAAATCTCAAACTAACCTTTGTCCATTTCATTAAATGTGATGTTGAAGGTTTGGAATTAGAGGTTCTTCGCGGTGGTTTGAACACACTTAAAACTTTGAAACCTAAAGTTTCATTAGAAATAACATTGGCGGAAAATGATCTAAAAGAAGCAATACATCTTTTGAGAAGTACGGGATACTCTAATTTCAATAAAATTGAAAAAGACTATCCGTTATTTGACATTAATATGCATAATTATTCAGAAGACTACTTTTATTTATATGCAAGTTGCTGAATATCTTCCAAAGTTTTTAAAAAAGCATAAGATAATTAATTTTTTAATTCTTTCAAAATTGCAAAGAAAATTTATCAAACTTAAGTTTAATGGAAATTCCTACAACTTCATCAGTTTGGCAGATCCAGAACCGAGAAATGTTTTTATTCAAGAAGTTTTTGAGTTGGACTTTTTTAAAATTTCTGAAAATTACATGCCAGAAAATGGCACATTTTTCGATATCGGAGCTAATGTAGGTTTTTGTACTTTTGGTTTAATCAGCAGTAGACCCAAGGCAAGTTTCCATCTTTTTGAAGCCAATATTAAACTAATCAATCTTCTAAATTTATCTAAAGATTTACATGCAAATAATAAAATCTCTATAAACCATTGTTGCATCGGAAATACTGCTGGGACATCATTTTTTAAAGTTCGTGAGGATCAGTCAGGGCAATCACATGTTTCAAGGACAGTGGAAAACTTACAGGTACCAAATTGTATGCTCGATAAATATTGCGAGGAACAAAAGATTAGTACGGTCGATTTTGCTAAAATTGATATAGAGGGTTACGAGTTGCCTGCATTAAAAGGGTGGAGTGAAAAATTATCTAATCATTCTATCCGTAGTATTCATATCGAAATCATTCCAGAAAATCAGTCAAGATATGGTTTTGCCACAAATGCACCTCTTTTATTTCTGGAGTCTTTGGGATACGAATTGTTTTTTTACAAGAGTGATGATTTTAAAATTTTTGATGGAATTCCTAAATTTGATTTTGGGCGTTCTAATGAAATACCTCTTTTAAAATTTGCAGCATCAAAATATCCTTGCTCACATGCAACGGATGTACTTGCATTACCTCCTCATCAATAATACCTGTGGGAATTTGTAATTTCTTTATTCTAAGAAATAATGATCTTGGTGATGTATTGTTAGCTACTCCTTTGGTAAAAGGGTTGAAAACCGCTTTACCCAATTCAAGAGTGTCTATTGGAGTCGGAGATTGGGCAATCCCCCTACTGGAAAACAACCCCTATTTGGATGAGGTCATTTCATGCAATGCCCCATGGCACAATAAACAAAATTGCAGATTCCCCGCCAACTCCCCCAAAACATTTTTCGAAGGTCTGCTGTATGTTCTTTTCTCCAAGGAATCTCGATATATCTCTGCCAAGAAATTCACTCATGGGATAGATGTTTTAGGCAGCAGGCAAGGTTCCTGGCTAATGCGAAGGGCAAAGATACCAAACAGGTTCGGAGTCAAAGGCTATGCCGGTGGGGATAACTGGTGCACCAAATACATAGATTTCAAAGAAGAGAGGAAGGTGGCAGAAGCTGGCTTAGAATTTCTAAACCTCATGAATGCAAAGGTAGAAATTGATCCGAGACCTACTATTTTTCTTACAAAAAATGAAGTTGCTGAAGCTGAAGCTGTTTGGGGTGAAAAATCCGAAAGTAATAAGCGTATCATTCTAGCCCCTGGAGGAGGATTTCCAGAAAAGTGCTGGGGAGACAAAAACTTCAATGAACTGACAAATCTTATGCTCAAAAATAAGAATTATCAACTTTCCATCATCGGATCCTCGGAGGATAAAAACCGGATTTCGTCAAATGACTCACCCCAACTCACCAATCTTTGTGGAAGGTTAAGCCTACGACAATCTGCCGCTATAGTTTCACTCGCTGATTTTGTAATTTGTAACAGCTCTCTGTCCATGCACCTTGCTGGAGCCTTCAAGATACCTTCCCTATCCTTATTGGGTGAATGGTACGAAAGTGCTGAACTTCACCTTAAACAATGGGGATATACGGAATGCACAGTTAAAGGAAAAGAGTGTAATGCATCAATAAACAATATTTGCCAGGTATCCGAAGCCTACGAATTGATTCTGAAAGGTATTCTAGAAACAAATCTTAAGAATTGAAAATTTGTTTTATTTCCGGTCATAAAAATCCCGGGCAATGTGGTATAACAGATAATGTTGAACTCATTGCAAAGAAAATGGATAATCTTGGGCAGGAGATCGTACAGTATTTCATTCAAAAGGATCTTGGAGATTTATCTGACTTGCCCGAAGCGGATCTCTACAGCATTCAATTTGCTCCTTATGCATTCGCTAATAATGGTTTTCCAAATCAAATCCTGAAGTGCCTCGCAGAAAAACTACAAAACAAGAAAGTGCATCTGAACTTTCATGAGATTTGGGTGGGAGCCTACCCCAGGGCTAATTGTAAGGAAAAAGGGATCGGATGGCTTCAGAAAAACCTTATTCTTCGTTTTATCAATAAGTGCAAACCGGCATGGGTTACCTCGTCCAATGCAGCTGCACTTGATCGCTTAAAACAAGAAGGTGTTCCGGCCATTTTCCTCTATTTATTTGGTAATATACCTTACTCAGAAAATTCCAAACCAACAACCAAGGGACAAATGTTGAAGGTCGCTTTTTTTGGCACACTCTACGCTGATTTTCCCTACGATAAGCTTGGTAAATTTTTTTCAACTCTATCCAAAACCTCTGGCAAGAAATTAGAAATCATATTGATTGGGCGACAAAGGGAAGATGCTGGTTCTAATTATCTCTATTCCATGTGTAAAAAGAATGAGTTCTTAATTGAAAGAACTGGTGAGCTATCCACCAACTTAATTTCAGAACAACTCCAGAAATGTTCCCTTTGCATATGCACTACACCCTATGATGTAATTGGTAAAAGTAGTGCGACAGCGGCAATGTTGGAACATGGTTTACCCGTTTTGGCTTATGATGATGGAGATACTCCCCAGGAAAGCCTGTTCATTCCCGATCCCTTCAAAGACCAAATCTTTCTGATCAATGATCATTCTTCTGTAGAAAAATTACTCCAGTACATCGAGAAACCTAGAAAATCTTTTTTCGATGGCGTTGCTCATACAGCAAATAAAATGCTAGAGCTAGTTTCTTGAATCCTAAAAGACAGAAATCCCCTTACCATAATCCTTGGCCCTGGTGGACTCAGGTTCTCCTCATTTGCTGGCGGTTTAGTTGGCTGCTCTTTTGCCGATGGACACCCAAGTTTTTCAATCCCTGGCGGATTCTTGTGCTCAAACTTTTTGGGGCGAACCTTTCGGGTATGCCTTTCATTCATAGCACGGCAAGGATCCAGATTCCATGGAACTTAACGATGAGTCATCGTGCCTGTCTGGGCGAACGTGCCAATGCTTACTCACTCGGAAAAATAGAGATCCAAGAAGGGGCAACAATCGCTCAAGAAGTGTACCTTTGCTCTGGTACTCATGATTTCAATGATCCCAACCTACAACTCATCACAAAGCCTATTACGATTGGCAAAAATACTTTCATTGGAGCCCGGGCAATGATTCTTCCTGGAGTAAGCATTGGGAATCAAGTAATCGTCGGTGCAATGTCGGTGGTTCCCAAAGATGTACCCGATCATCAAATCGTAGCGGGCAATCCTGCCAAAAAGATTGGAGAAAGGGCCATAAGCTGAGTGTAAACATACTCAATAAGAAGATCCTTATTACCGGAGGCCTTGGGTTTATTGGTTCGAACTTAGCCCGCAGATTGGTTGAACATGGAAACACCATCACCGTGGTGGACAGTTTGATTCCTGAATACGGAGGGAACCTTAGAAATGTTCATGATATCCAGGACAAGATTACAGTGAGCCAATCTGATGTGCGCGATGTTGCAGCGATCAATGATTTGATCAAAGGGCATGATTATCTGTTCAACTTGGCGGGACAGACCAGTCACCTCGACTCGATGCACGACCCAATTACAGATTTGGACATCAATGCGAAAGCTCAACTATCTATTCTGGAGGCCTGCCGGAAATATAACCCGGATATTCGTATTGTCTTTGCCAGCACCCGCCAGATTTATGGAAAACCCAAGTACTTGCCGGTGGATGAAAAACACACCCGCCATCCGGTAGATGTAAATGGGATTAATAAAATTGCCGGGGAACAGTACCATATTCTCTACCAAGAAGTATATGGCATTGCATCATCCGTGCTTCGTCTAACCAATACCTACGGGCCAAGAATGCGTATCAAAGATGCCAGACAAACCTTCTTAGGTATTTGGATAAGGAATCTACTGGAGGGTAAACCGATTCAGGTCTTTGGCGATGGCAAGCAGCGCAGAGACTATAACTATGTTGAGGATGTAATGGATGCTTTACTGATCGCTGCCACCGAGGAAAATGCCATCGGCAAGGTCTTTAATTTGGGAGCGCCCAACCCACTTAGTCTTGTGGAGACTGCAAAAATTATGTGCCAAGCAATCGAGGGTGGTGATTATCAAATGATTCCTTTTCCAGAAGATAGAAAGGCGATCGATGTGGGAGATTTTATCTGCGATTACTCTGCCTTTCGTGATCAATTTGGATGGGAACCCAAAGTAAGTTTTGAAGATGGGATCCAACGCTCGCTGGAGTATTTCCAAAAGGACATTGAACACTACATCTAGCCATTCCCTATGATTCCTTTTGGTGATCCTTCGGCTTCTTACCAAGCCCATAAGTCTGATATTGATCAGTCAATCAAGCGGGTACTCGAATCGGGGTGGTATGTATTAGGCACTGAAGTCGATGCATTTGAAGAGGAATTCGCATCTTTCCATGGCAAGGATTTTCATGCCGTAGGAGTGGCCAATGGAACCGATGCCATTGCCCTGTGCCTCAGAGGTCTTGGCCTAGGGATTGGAGATGAGGTTATCACCCCATCCCACACGGCAGTGGCCACCGTTGCCGGGATTGAACAGGCAGGTTGCACCCCGGTATTTGCAGATATAGATCCGAACACTAAGTGCATTTCCCCAAATTCCATTGAGGAAGGACTGGGTGGCAATACCCGGGCGATTATGCCGGTTCATATTTATGGACAACCAGCTGAAATGCATAGGATACTGCAGATTGCCCAAGCCCACGATCTAATGGTAGTAGAGGATTGTTCGCAGGCACACGGAGCGGAGATCGATGGAAAAAAAGTAGGCACCTTTGCAGATATTTCCGCTTACAGCTGTTATCCAACCAAAAACCTGGGGGGCACGGGAGATGGGGGGGTGATTCTTTGCCGATCCAAAGAGTTTGCCGAAAAGATAAAATCTCTTCGGCAATACGGATGGAACGAAGAGAGAGAAAGTATCATCCCCGGATTTAATTCGAGACTTGATGAACTGCAGGCAGCCATCTTACGGGTCAAGCTACAACACCTTGCGGATGACAATGCCAAACGCAGAGCAATCGCACTTAGGTACAATCAAGCTTTTCAAGATTTACCCATTACCCTACCCGCCTTAAATGAAAATGAGCTCCATGCGATGCATCTCTATGTGATTGAATGTGATCGAAGAAATGAATTGATGGAATACCTACGATCTCACCAGATTGGAGCGAGTCTGCACTACCCCCTGGCAGTTCATCAACACGCCGCCTATGCCAAACGAATACGAGGCTGGGAGAACCTCCCAGTTACTGACCGATTCTACCAAAGAAATCTTACTCTGCCAATGTTTCCAGAATTGAGTGCCGAAAAAGCTGATAAGATCATTTCTGCTGTAACAAACTTTTTATATTAAAATCATTGATTCTAAATCTGTAATAAAAAATAAAAGAGTAAGGGGATTGGATAGTATTCGCTTTATCTGTGCGATATGGGTTGCGTGCAGCCACGGTGGTTACCCTCCATTAACAATTACATTTGATAAGGATAATACGATCGAATGGTTAATTAACGGGATCTATACTTCACTATTTTGTGGTCCTGCTGCTGTAATAATCTTCTTTTTAATAAGTGGATTCTGTATACATTATCCGTATAGAGAATCCTGGCACAAAAAAAACATCTTACCATTCATTATGGCTCGGGTGACAAGGATATCTGCACCAATAATTTGTGCTGCTGTAATCGTAAAATTGATTGGCTTTAATACATCTCTCTTTTATCTCTTAATTGGATGGTCTATTGTCTGCGAACTGTCTTATTATATATTCTACCCTTTTCTTAGGTCATTGATAAATAAAAAAAACGGGTGGATAAAGTTTCTCATTTTTTCATACACCCCGACTGTGCTTGTTTTTTGGTCTTATCCTTTTAATTTGGTTAATTACCCTGGAGTAGGAGTATATATGGTGGTTGCTTTGGGACTTCCCTGCTGGATACTTGGTCTCATTCTGAGTTTTTCCATAGACGAACAACCGACAAATGATCAGGTGACTGGAATAAGTCTATGGTGCCATAGAATTTTTATTTTTTCTATCGCATTCCTATGCCATGTTTTCGCACTTCAGGAAATGGTTGGACATCCATTTACTCTTAATTTTTTTGCGATAGCAGCCTTTTTTTGGTTAAAAAAAGAGATATTATTTTACTTTAATAGAACGCCAATTTCATCCCTAGAAAATTTTGGTAAGGCGAGTTACTCTATTTACTTAATGCATGGACTTCCTCCCTTTTTAATTTCAATTTTCACCAAAGATATTGGCCCAATGGAAAAGTTTTTCTCTTACTGGATTATTTTGGTTATGCTGGTATTAATCTTTTATTTTTTAGTCGAAAAACCAACTCATATTTTATCTAGGTATTTATATCGATCTCTTTACAAGCTTTAGCTTCAGTAAAAAATCAGCATTAAATTAACTATTCAGAGTCTAGTAGGTTCAAAAAATTTATCTTTTTACATCAATTGCTTAGATTCATTGGTAAAAAATTCTACTGATGATATCAATCTGCTGATTCATACAGATGGCTCTTTGTCCGCAAGGGATGAAACCTCTCTCTGCTCGAGATTTGGACCCTATGTTGATATTTCAAACTTCGATAGGTCGAAAGAGTGTGTACTTGACTATCTTAAAAACAAACCAAACTGCCAAAAGATTAGAAAGAATTCTATTTGGGGAATTGAGTTCTTTGACCCCATTTTCGCATTCCCGGAGGACCCAATCAGTTTTTACCTCGATGCCGATATTCTCTTCCTTCGCCCATTCTCCGGATTATTTGACCGTGAGCAGGTAAAAAATGGAGCTGTTTTCCTAAAAGACACTCAGTGGGATGCCTATTCTTTTCGCCCCTGGCAAATGCTTACCGGTAAAAGTAAACCTCAGGCAGTCAAGGGAATCACCACAGGGTTGGTGTTTTGGGATAAATCAGCAATCGACTGGGATTACCTGGAGTGGTTTCTGGGAGAGCATCGACTTCACCAAATTCCTGAATGGATCATGCCCACCGCCCAGGCTGGTCTGGCCCATCGATGCGAGGCGAAAACGATTTCCACAAGACATATAACAAACCTTTATCCGAACGCTTGTATTCATGAAGATACCTTTGGCGTACACTTGCTAGGCTCATACCGGGAGTCTTGGATGGAAAAGCTTGAGGCATTTGAAAAGATCGATGTACAGAATTCCCCAACTACAGTCCCATCCTTTGAAAAATGTGTAAGCCAAAACATTTTTGGGTACTCACTTAGGCAAATGAGAAGGTGGAAGAACACGAGACTCAATCTTTGGTAGGTGGCTGATCTATCCAACCTGAAAATCCTGTTGCTCGCCCCTTGCCTGGGGAAGTTTGGTGGAATTGAGACTTTTTGTCTGACCTTGATTGAGGACCTGATCCATAAGGGTGCATCAGTTCGCTTACTTAGAAAAAAAGTTGCCGGATTTCAGGACGATGGATCCATCCAAAAAAACGAAAACGAAATCCGTTCATCTTGGACAAAAGAAGAAAGCAAACGATTTACCAGCCAATTTGTTTCCCCAAGAGATGCAGTGATCAAAACGGCCATTCAAGAATCCGACTTAGTCCATCTCCACAACCCCATGGTAGAGGGTACATGGTATGCCAAAAAGTTTAGCAAACCCTGTGTAATGACCATTTACAACTGGAGAAGGGCGGGGATTCACCCGAGGCTTTTGGCTTGGCGGTGGGCAGTGAGCCAAGCAGACAGAAGATGGTATATATCTGAATTTGTCTGGGATAGTTGGGAAAAGAAAAGGAGGCATGCAAGTGCCCGCCTACCTGTAGTCTCCAGAATGCCCCAAGGAGAAACAGCCCCCGACAAAAGAAAAGGATTTTTATTTATTGGCAGGTGGGTACCGAACAAAGGAATACTTATTTTGCTGGAAGCATACGCCAGACTAAAAGCGGATCCCCAAAAATGGCCGCTAACCATGCTTGGGGACGGGTCCTTGCGGGAAGAAGTTTTGCATACGATTCAAGAGAAAGGAATACAAGGTCTGCAAATGCCCGGGTTTGTCAGTGAAGCTGAAAGGCATCGCTACACCCGCGAAGCCAAGTGGATGGTCACCCCACCTCATACTAAGGAAGATCTAGGCCTGACTCCCTTAGAGGCACGCTCAGTCGGTGTGCCCTGTATTGCTTCCACCGATGGTGGAGTTCAAGAAACCGCAGGCCCCCATGCCCTCTTTTGCAAACCAGGAGACATCGACTCGCTGGTTTTGTGTATGAGAAAAGCAATTCAAATGGAAGACAGCCAGTATCAGGAGCTATCCGAATTGGCCAAGGTAGACCTTGAAAAATATGTTCGCCCACTGGATGAGTATGCAATGGAGTATCTCAGCCTGATTCGCAACAGATGAAAAATTCGGACCGCATACCTGTGATCGACTTTCTGCGCGGGCTATCCTGCTTAGGGGTACTTCTTTACCATGTAAGAGTTGATCTGTGGATTGGTTGGTGGCAAATAACAGGGCACCCACAAGAGTATTCGTCCTTTGCCAAGGCAATGGCATGGCTTTCCATCCCCACTCCATTCATGGGCTATGCGGTTTTACTCTTCTTTCTGATTAGCGGATTTTGCATCCATTATCCGAATACTTCTGGAAACGCCAAGCTTTGCTGCAGAACTTATTTAATTCGTCGATTTTGGAGGATTTACCCGGCTTATTTTGCAGCCTTGCTTTTCACTGCGTGCATAAGCTACCTCTGCCTAACCCTGTGGGGAGACAACACCTGGGATGTAAGTAAAATCTTCCGGGTGGCCACCTTGACGCAAAACTATCCACCGGAAAGCGGACAATTCCTGAGCAACCCTTCCCTATGGACCATTCCACTAGAGATAGAATTTTATCTTCTGTACCCCCTTGCTTTTTTATTCTTCGCATCCAACAGAAGCTCTTTTTTATGGTTGTTTGCTTTTGGCATAAGCGGTCTCAGTATTTTGCTTAGTTACCAAGGGTACCAGTGGCTTAGTTTTACCGCCCTTTTCCTTTGGCCTAGTTGGTTGCTTGGAGCATGGATTGCCAAGCTCTATCGGGGCCAAAAATTAAATCGAATCAAGCTTGGTTACTTAGTTACTCTCACCGGACTAAGCTTGGGTGTTGCCCTAATGAGCAGGTATCAAAACTGGGAGACTTGGACACAGTATTTCGCATGGACTGCCTTTTACTCCTTCCTTTTTGTTTTTTGCTTATCTCATCCAGGATTACTCGACCGAATCATAGGTAATAGCCTGACAAAAACTATTTCATGGATTGGTAAAATTTCTTTCTCCCTGTACCTGGTTCATTTCCCGCTCTTTAAATTATTTGGCTACCTGCATCGTGAGATTTTCGAAGAGAAACCTGCCAATTTCCTCACCTCCCTTTTTTATCTACTCCCGGTAATTTTTCTTGCCTGGCTCTTTTTTAGGTGGGTGGAAGACCCAATCCATAAGTGGTCGAAGAAAAAAAGAAATATATGACGTTGTGCCGAGAAAGATTTGTGGTTTCGCACCCCACTGGAAACACTTTTGTTCGAGCCCTTCTTCATCAGCTCTCGAATCAGAACCAATTGGAAAAGTTTTTTACCACCATTGGATCCGGGCAAGGAGCCAACTCCTTAATCTCAGCTTTTTCTGGAGAGAAAAGAAAATATACTATTCCGGACCTTAAGATTTCCAGGCAATGGGTGCCAGAAGTTGCTCGATTACTATCCAAAGGTAATCAGGAAAAGAAAAGACGGAAAGTCGATCTATCCTACCAAGCTTTGGACCACAAGGTCTCACTCGCATTAAGCAATCATTCCTCGCAAATTTTACATGCTTATGAGGACGGTTGCTCCAATTCCTTTGCACGAGCCAAGCAATTGGGCATGCAATGCTCTTACGAACTACCCATCGCGCACTGGGCAACGGTGAGGAGGTTGCTTTCCGAGGAAGCGGAAAGATATCCTAAATGGGAACCAACCCTCGAGAGTACCCGTGAACCCGAAGAAAAACTTTTTCGAAAAGAAGAAGAATTAAGGCTAGCTGATCGAATCACCTGCCCAAGCCAGTTTGTACTGGATTCCATCCCTTTGGAAATCAGGCAGAAAACACCCTTCCAAATTTCCCCGTTCGGGAGCCCCCCGTGCGAACCAGTTGATTTTGAACGCTCCCCAAAAAACGAT
>Ga0181598_1000136_pt1 | contig 65002 bp, 61 predicted proteins | sample 041ome_4_FD_153295 | JGI IMG/M metagenome (GOLD analysis project Ga0181598, IMG submission 153295) | Coastal salt marsh microbial communities from the Groves Creek Marsh, Skidaway Island, Georgia - 041404US metaG (spades assembly) | ecosystem: Environmental > Aquatic > Marine > Intertidal zone >... | reverse complement strand
TCCGGTGTTACCTTTTCAGTCTTTCATCCAGCGTCTTATTATCAGCGCAGTAATAATTGGTAGAACTTTCGCTTGGCTTCTCTTCGGGTTATCTTTTTAAATGCATTAGCGCAATAATAGAGAAACTGAATTTCATAAGGATTATTTTGGAAAAGAAATACATCAGTGCAGATCAACTACTGGCAGATTCCATTGAGCTGGCTTTCAGGATTATCGACAGCGGTTTTCAACCGGATCTGATCGTGGGAGTCTGGCGCGGAGGATCCCCGGTGGCCATAGCGATTCAGGAAGTGCTGTCCTTCCTCGGCTTTAACAATGACCATATCGCTATTCGTAGTATCTCCTACAGTGGAATCGGTGAACGCGGTGAGGTTGATCTTGAAGGCCTCGACTACCTGAAACGAAATCTGGATGCCAGCCAGAAGTTACTGCTGGTGGATGATGTCTTTGATACCGGGCTCAGCATGGAAGCCATAATCAAGGAAATCAACAAGCTCTATGATGGCAGTCCCCCGGAATTCAGAATAGCTACCCCCTTCTACAAACCGGTGAATAATGAAACCGGTTTTGATCCGGATTTCTATCTTCATGAAACTACCCAATGGCTGGTTTTTCCCCATGAGTTTATAGGCTTGACCGACAAGGAAATTATTGAAGAAAAACCCCTGCCTGAACATCAAAAAGAACGCTTGCTATTTCTGCAAAGACGATTTGCAAACCGGCGCTAAAAAACCTGAAATTAATTCTGGTTAATTTTCACTTTTGAGGTAATATACCGGCTCCTGCAGTGAAAGCTGTGCCCTTACAAGCCCGCCCTGCACACCATAAATACTTATATAAATCAGTCTGTTATGACATATTGTTGCGCAATTTCCGTCAGTGCTGGCATTATTTTCTGTTCTGACTCCCGAACCAATGCGGGCGTCGATCAAGTTAGCACCTATAGTAAAATGTTTACCTTCGAACTGGGTGACGATCGCCAGTTTGTTGTGCTTGGCGCAGGCAATCTTGCCACTACCCAGGCAACACTCGCACAGATGAAAAAGGATATTCGTCAAAATACCGAACTCAATCTTGCCACAGTTACTACCATTGGTGAGGCTGCCGATTATATTGGTGAGGTCAGCAGAGCCCAGCAGGAAAAACATGGAACTACCAGCCCGAACTTCGAAGCCAGTTTTATATTGGGGGGACAGATCGGAGGCTCTCATCATCGCGTGGTAATGATTTATCCGGAAGGAAATCACATCACAAGCTCCAAGGATACACCCTACCTGCAGATTGGCGAAAGCAAATACGGTAAACCCATTCTGGACCGTATTATCAGACTGGATACGACACTGGAAACAGCCGCTTTATGCGCATTGGTGTCCATGGATTCCACCATGAACAGTAACCTGACCGTAGGCCCGCCCATCGAAATGATTGTCTATCAATCAGACAGTTATAATCTGAAGAACTACCATCGCTTTGAAGAAGATGATGAGTATTTAAGAGAATTAAAGAAAAGCTGGGATAGCCGGCTTAAGGAAGCCTTCCACCAATTGCCACCTCTGGCATGGGCCAACAACTGGAACAAGATTGCTGACAGCAATAGCGGCGTTTACTAAGCTGTCAAGTTTGCATGTTGGAAAGCTGGCAAACTGGAACGTTAAGTTAGCTTAGCGGCAAGACCTGAGTCAGCCTTCCAAATAAACTATTCCATTTCCGAGCCACAATCCGTTACAAATCAAACAGACTTACTTTTTCCTGGCGGCCTTTTTGGCTGGCGCTTTCGCAGCACTTTTTGGCCTGGCTTTTGATTTAGCCTTGGCTTTTGGACTGGATTTCGCTTTGGCTTTTACCGGGGCCTTCGATTTTGTCTTCGCCGGTGCTTTTGCCTTGGCTTTTGCTGGCACTTTCGACATGGTTTTCACAGCAGTGGTTTTTTTACTGCCCGTTTTCTTAATGGCTTTCGGCACCACAACAGCTTCAATCAGTTCCGGCTCTTCCACGGGGCCAAACCAGGTTTTACTTAATTCATCATGAATATCAGCTATCGATATCTGTAATTCATCAATAAAATCCAGCAAACCTTTTTCCAGCAGTGAGTAGACCTTCGCATCACAGGTGATACGCTTTACTCTGAGTACTGCACGCTGTACTTCTTCGTGATTCGGTAATTGCTCCAGATAACGGTTCAACGCAGAAAGACTGTAGTTTACAGCTCTGGGAAATTCTTCATCCTGTAACAGAAAGCGCACTACTTCAGCGCCTTTTACCCGGTTATGGATATGTTGACGGTAGGCCTGATAGGCACTCAAAGAACGCAGTATATTCATCCATACTACATTTTCAAAAGGCTCCATATAATGACCGACCTGGCCATACTTCTTGAATGCCGGAAGCAAAGAGATGGAGCCCACATCGACAATACGGGTCGTCATATCAGCACGTTCAATGCCCCGCCCTATCTGGATAAAGGTATAGGCAGTGTTATGACTCATACAACTGGACAGCAAACCACCGAGACGCTGGCAGTCTGAAATAATAGTATCGTAGAGGTTTCTTCTGGCCTGCCGGCCCATGCTGGAACCAATAGAAGCCTTGGTATCCAGATATAAATCGTTGATTTGCTCCCAGGCTTCGGCCGGAATCACTTCCCGGGTGGTTCTGGCATTTTCCCTGAGCAGCTTCATGCAACTGAAAATTGAAGAATAGTTACTTTGGTCAGCAATCAGGAATTTTAATACTGGCATTTCATCTATGCGGCCCTCTTTGGAGGCATAATTCTCACGTTCACCGGTGATATCCAGCAATACCCCCCAGCCAATATCGGTGGTGCCAGGCAAATCAAAAAGCATGGAAGAATAAACATCCATGAGGCGAGCTGAATTTTCAATCCGCTCAAGATACCTGCCTAGCCAGTAAACTCTTTCTGCAACACTTGAAAGCATTATGGTTTTCTATTCCCGATATTTAAAAATTTTCGCTTACGTTACTACCTTACTTGCAATTTGTATGGACTTTTACTTTGTATCTTCCACGACCCAGGTATCCTTGCTGCCGCCGCCCTGGGATGAATTAACGACGTAAGAGCCTTTCACCATGGCTACGCGGGTCAAACCACCAGCAGTGACATAACTTTTTGAACCCTGAAGAACAAAAGGGCGTAAATCAAGATGACGGGGTTCCACCCCATTGTCACCGAGGATTGGCGCTGTCGACAGAGAGATCAGGGGCTGGGCCATGTAATTGCGCGGATTAGCCCTGATTTTTCTGGCAAATTCTTCGCGTTCTTTCTTACTGGCCTGTGGCCCCATTAACATACCGTAGCCCCCGGATTCATTGGCTGGTTTTACCACTAACTTGTCCAGGTTCTGCAGCACGTGTTGCATCTGCGCTTTATCACTACAGATGTAACTTGGCACGTTCGGTAATATGGGGTCTTCATCGAGGTAGTACTTGATGATCTGTGGAACATAAGTGTAAATAATTTTGTCATCAGCCACCCCGGCACCCGGCGCATTGGCCAGACCCACATTACCTTTCAACCAGGCACCCATAAGACCTTTTACACCCAGTGTTGACTCAGGATTGAATACACTGGGATCGATAAACAAATCATCAATACGGCGGTAAATAACATCTACAGGTGACAAGCCATTAATGGTTTTCATGAAAACATGATCATTTTCAACCACCAGATCGCTGCCCTGCACAAGCTCGGCACCCATGCGTTGAGCCAGAAAAGAATGTTCAAAATAGGCAGAATTATAAATACCCGGTGTTAGCACAACGACTTCAGGATAGTCTTTTGGCGTCGGCGAAATATCGGCAAGGGTATCAAACAACTGACTTGGATATTCGGTAATAGGCTGGATATTATAATTTTCAAACAGCTCTGGGAAAACACGTTTGGTGACGTTGCGATTCTCCAGCATGTAGGACACGCCGGAAGGCACACGCAAATTATCTTCCAGCACATAGAACTCCCCATCAGCCCCCCGGATCAGGTCTGTGCCACAGACATGGGCCCAGACACCATGCAAAGGTTTTATACCCTCGCACTCTTTCCTGTAGTTACCGGAATTATTAATCAGGTCTGCGGGAACAACCTTGTCCTTGAGAATTTTCCTGTCGTTATAGAGATCATTAATAAAACAGTTAAGCGCGCGAAGACGCTGCTCCAACCCCTTGCTGGTAGCCGACCATTCCTTGGCCCTGATAATTCTCGGGATAATATCGAAAGGCCATTCTCTGTCTATATTTCCAGCATCACTGTACACTGTGAACGAGATGCCCATCGTTTTTATGGCATCTGCCACGGAATCCTTCCGCTGCTTTAATTCTTCGGGTTTCATTGAAGCAAGATACTTTGTTAAGGTACTTGCTCCTGGCTGGGGACGACCTGATGAACTGATTATTTCATCGTAAAAGTCATCGTGATGATATGATTTCCAGTCTATTTTCATAAATATTTTGATATTTTTTTGGTAGTTGTAAACATATGGCAATAAAAATTGCTATTAAACACCACACTGAATACAGGTTTGACCGACTGACATCGATCATGCCACATGTGGTGAGACTGCGTCCAGCACCACACTGCCGAACGCCAATTGAATCCTATTCATTAAAGGTTCAGCCGGAAAATCATTTCATCAACTGGCAACAGGACCCGTTTTCCAACCATCTTGCCCGTATGGTTTTTCCCGAACCAACTCGCAAACTGGTGTTCGATGTGGAAGTCATTGCCGACATGACAGTGATTAACCCCTTTGATTTTTTTCTTGATGAAAAATTTGATTACTGCCCGTTTCGTTATGACAAGCAATTAAAGAAAGATCTGGCGCCTTACCTGCAGATAACAGAAAAGGGCCCCCTGCTATTGGACTGGCTTACTAAAGTAGATCGCCGAAAAACACCGACAATCGACTTTCTGGTTGATCTGAATAGCAGACTGATGAGCGAACTGAGTTACCTGGTGAGAATGGATCCAGGTGTTCAGACCTGTGAAGACACCCTGACCCTCAGACAAGGCTCTTGCCGTGACTATGCCTGGTTACTGGTCCAGATACTGCGCCATCTGGGTATGGCCGCACGCTTTGTTTCAGGCTACCTGGTTCAGCTCAAGGCCGACGTTAAGGCCCTGGATGGGCCGTCCGGAACTGAACAGGACTTTACCGACCTGCACGCCTGGGCCGAAGTCTATATCCCCGGTGCCGGCTGGTTGGGCATGGATGCAACATCAGGATTATTTGCCGGTGAAGGGCATATTCCCCTGGCCTGTACGCCTGATCCCTTCAGCGCAGCTCCTATAACAGGAGCAACGGGTCCCTGTGAAGTTGATTTCAGATTTTACAACAAGGTTACCCGTATCCATGAAGACCCGCGGGTAACCAAGCCCTATTCATCGGCGCAGTGGAACACCATCAACGCTCTGGGCAAGGAAGTCGATAAAAAATTAACCACTGACAAGGTAAAACTGACCATGGGTGGCGAGCCCACTTTTGTCTCCGTCGATGATATGGATGGCGCCGAGTGGAATACCGACGCCCTGGGTGAGAAAAAACTCGAGTTATCGGAAAAATTATTGCAACGACTCAAGGCACACTATGCGCCCCAGGGTTTTATTCATCATGGTCAGGGTAAATGGTACCCCGGCGAACAACTGCCAAGGTGGGCGCTGGGTATATTCTGGCGTACCGATAAAAAACCCTTATGGCATGACCCTGCATTACTGGCCACCCCCGGGGATGACACCAAGGTCCCCAAAAAAGCTGCCAGGACTTTTCTAAAAAGCCTGTGCGCGGAAATTGGCTTGCCTGATAAATACATAGTGCCGGGTTACGAAGACAAGGAATACTATCTGGATAAGGAAGGCGCGCTTCCCAGGAACGTCAGTGTTGCTGACAGCAAGATCAAGGATGCCCAGGAACGTGCCCGTATCCGAAAAGTGTTTGATGACGGACTTACCAGTCAAACCGGCTATGCCCTGCCCATTGCCGCCACGGACACCTCAAAAAACCATGGCTGGCAAACAAGCCCCTGGAAATTCAGGCGTAACAAGATGTTCCTGGTACCCGGTGATTCACCAATGGGACTCCGGCTACCCCTGGATAGTTTGCCATGGGAAGTTGAGCGGGAAGTTGATTTTGACAAGGATCCATTTTCGGAATGGGAGCCACTGGCCTATCCGCTAAACTCAACAAGCGGCGAAAAGAAAAAGTCCTCCCGTACACTCAAGGGGCGCCAGAAAGTTAAGCAAAAAATTATTCATACCGCGCTTTGTGTCCAGGTCAGGAATGACAAACTCTATATATTTATGCCCCCGCTGACACGACTCGAGTCTTATCTGGAGTTGCTGGGCTGCATTGAAAAAATTGCGACCAGGGAAAAAATACCCGTGGTGTTCGAGGGCTATGAACCCCCCAAGGATCCACGTCTGCAAAAACTGATGATCACACCTGACCCGGGCGTCATAGAGGTCAATGTGCATCCGGCCAAAAGCTGGAATGATCTGATAAAAACCATTTCCTCCCTTTATGAGCAGGCCAGGGAATGTCGACTGGGAACTGAAAAGTTTATGCTCGATGGCAAGCATACCGGTACCGGTGGGGGCAACCATGTCACTCTTGGCGCCGCCAAGGCAGAAGACAGTCCATTTCTGAGAAAACCCCACCTGCTCTCCAGCATGCTGCGTTACTGGCAAAATCATCCAAGTCTGTCTTATTTATTTTCAGGACAGTTTATCGGCCCCACCAGCCAGGCTCCCCGGGTAGATGAAGCTCGCGATGACAACCTTTATGAACTTGAAATTGCCATGCAGCAGTTACCAAAAGCAGGCAATGACAAGCCCTGGATGATTGACAGAATCCTGCGTAATTTCCTGATTGACCTTACCGGCAATACCCATCGATCAGAATTTTGCATAGATAAGCTTTATTCTCCCGACTCTGCGACAGGCAGGCTTGGTCTGGTGGAATTCAGAAACTTTGAAATGCCGCCTCACTGGCAAATGAGCGCGGTACAAATGCTGTTAATTCGCAGCATGGTGTCCTGGTTCTGGAAAAAGCCCTATAACGAAGACTTTATACGCTGGGGTAGTCAATTACATGATCGCTTCATGCTGCCCCACTATGTTTGGGACGATTTATCCTGGGTGATAAGAGATCTCAATGATGCCGGCTACCCAATAGATCTGGACTGGTTTCTGCCATTCCAGGAATTCCGTTTCCCCCATTACGGACGCTTCCATGTGGCAGGTCTGCAAATGGACATTCATGGCGCTATCGAGCCATGGCATGTACTGGGTGAGGAAATGAGCGGCGGTGGTACCGCACGTTATGTGGACTCCTCAGTCGAAAGAATTCAGGTGAAGATCCAGGGCATTACCGGTCATCGCTTGGCAATATGCTGCAATGGCAGAAGATTGCCGATGCTGTCTACCGGCCAGGAAGGAGAGTTTGTCGCCGGTATTCGTTATAAAGCCTGGGATCCCTATTCGGCGTTACATCCGACCATCAAGGTGCACACACCTTTGGTGATTGATGTTGTGGACACCAGTAATAATCGTTCAATGGGTGGTTGTGAGTACCATGTTTCCCATCCCGGTGGCCGTAATTACGAAACTTTCCCGGTCAATGCCAATGAGGCAGAAGCTCGACGTGTTGCCCGTTTCAACTCCTTTGGACATACTCAGGGAGAAATTGAAATAAGGGAAGAAGAACCACATCCCGAGCGGCCCTATACACTGGATTTGCGTTATCTCGATATCTAGCTGATCGGTCATAAAAAAGCAAAAGCTGAAACAGCAGGAAAACCTGTGGATGTTTTTAACTTCAAATTTCCTTACAAAGGCGACGTCATCAAGGACATCCTCTATAAAAAAATGAAACTGCAGGTCAGTTCACGTATGGAAACCGATGATATTTCACTGCTCAGATTTTTTGCCAACTCTGGCCAGGGACTGGTTATTATTCCGGAGGTAGGAGTACAGGAAGATGTAAACAGCGGAGTTTTAAAAATAGAAAAACTGAAAGGCCTGCCACAGATTAACTTTTATGCCATCTACCTGAAAGATGGCATTCACCAGCAAATGATCGGTGATTTCTTTGCGACTTAAGCTTTACACGCGCAAAGCGGCGCGCTGACTTCTATTTATTAAGTGTCGGCGCCCGGTTTACTGATCAATACCCAACATTCTGTCTGGGTCAAGGTTATTTTCCTGGCAAAGATAATCAAACGGCTCAACTCCATCACCCCAGGTCATGAACCAACCACCAGTCCAGGGTTGTGTGTAAGCACCTGGATCATCGATGGTTACTTCATAACGCAGACGATCCCAGGAAGGACGGGAAAACTTCTCGATGGTCTTCAATTGTTCTGTATGCGGATAACCACCACGACTCATCCAGAAACCGGTATTAAATCCCCGGGTTTCAACTACCAGGGTATCGTCTTCCCAGTGACCAATGGAATAGCCATACCAACCAGGCTCAATATCTTCAGGGAACGTGCGACCATCAACCCAGATACGGCGCCAGGAATGCGGTGCACCGACATTGATAAAAAGCATTTCGTCACCAAGATCGAGAAACTCCATGCCATAGGGAGTATGGAACATCCTTGCCACCCCGGAAGGTTTGCAGCGGGTATGAGGATCATAAGCCCCGCCTTTGGCTCGACGCTCGGCATGCAGTTCTGCCGCCCATGGCTGGAAAGGAACTTCATCATACATCAGAGCCTCGGGAATGTTGAATTGGCTGCGTTCCGGCCCCCTGTTCGCCAGAGTGCCCAGTAAACCCTGCCAGTTACCGACTCTTTCTGGCGTGCCGGCAAAGCTTGGATGCCCAAATTCATTTCTGGGAACAGGCATTGAATCGCCTTCCTCATCCTGGGGGAAAGCGGATGAAGGAAAAAGGAAAAAGGAAAAAAGTGACGCCGTGATCACTTTGTATGAAATCCTGATAAATCGCCTGATCATAGTGTTACTCCAGAAATGTCTCATTTCCCTACCTTTATCCTTTTTCTTTTATCCAGCTAGTTGCCGCCACCTGTCAGAGTCTGGTCCTCACTGGATGCAGCACCCAATACCTTGCCAGAACTGACCATCTTGACCGAGCGGGCATTGGAGGTTGTGCTGCCATCTCTTGCGCGAGTGGCTTCAACCAGTAATTCATCGCCGATTTGCATATCATTCTTTTTCCAGCCACGATTTTGCAGCATATGGGGAGGCCCCATTTCAACGCCCCAGTTTTCTATTTCACCGGTATCCGGGTTTTCCACGTCGATATAGAAATATACATGTGGGTTATACCATTCCACCTTGGTGACATAGCCCTGCAAGGTAACGGGTTTGCTGGCATCATATTGCGCCGCAAACGAATGGTGCGCCTGAGACTGAAAAGCAACAAGCAGCAGGGAGCAGGCAAGCAGACCAATTCCCTGTTTTATTGATTTTTTCATTTTAAAACCCTCTTTACTTAACTCGTTCATTTGAAACTTTTACTCTTCACTTTAATCTTTCGTCGGAAGACGGCCTACGTTACCTAACTGTCGAATAAAAGTTTTGCACACACTTTCCACCTGCACGACTTTTATCCTTTTTCCTTTTTCCTTTATCCGATCCTCTAATTGTTACCTGTGTACTGATCAATTGCTTCGATCTGCTCACAAAACTTTTCGCTTATTTCACCGTCAACCCAGTCCAGCGTCCATGAGGCAGTCCAGGGTCTGGTGTAGGTACGCGGATCGGTTATTTCCACTTCATACTCGAGGGTGTCATAGTCCGGTCGACTAAAACGCTCAACCAGTGACAGAGCTGGTGTATGAGGAAGTCCCCCATTGGAAAACCAGAAACGATCATTAAAGCCACTTGATTCCACCACCAATGTGTCACCTTCCCAATGACCCGCAGAGTGCCCATAGTAGGTGCCGGCGACTTCGTCTGGATCAGGTGCCTGTCTGCCATCCATATTAATCAGACGCCAGCCTCGATTACCACCACCAAAGATCAGGTATACACGGTCATAGTTGCGATCCTGAATTATGCGGAAGCCACCTTCATAATGAAGATGCCTGGGGCCTGCAGGCGATATACAGGCATTGACCGGATCATCTGCCAGACCATTGGCCTGTCGGTATTTATAAAGACTCAGAGCCCAGGGCATAAAAGGAGCAACCTGGTCAGCATCGTTGATATCGGACAACAGACCATTGTCATCCATGCTCACCTGTACCCCCTCCTCCACCAGCGAAGGCTTGCTGGGATTACTCCAGTAACCCAGTTCTCCGGGGACCCGATCAAAACGCACCATGCCATCATCAAAGCGCGGCGTCTCTCGCACCATCTCAACAGGCGAAGTTGCCATTTCTGCCATCTCGGCAGAGGGTGCACCAGAATCCCCACAGCCAATCAACAACAAGGCTGCTGCCCCAAAACCTATACTGCTTAATTTTTTTAAACCCATTTTCATATTCACTTTTTCTGTTTTTTCTTGTGACTTGAAACTTGTAACCTGAGACTCTGTGTATTTATTCCCGGGTTAAAACCAGCTGATTCTCAACCCCGCCAATGGTCCAGGTACCGGTAATCGTCCTGTCATAGGCACCAATATTTTCCAGAGTACCCGAAAAGGCGATAGGCTCCCCTGCCTTAGAGGTAGAAGTAAAATTAAACAACCAGCTTTCAGGGTCCAGGCTGGCTTCTTCAAAGAAAATCATATTGCGGCCGGGGTTAATGCGACCACTGATATTTTCTCCGTCCCAGTTCATCACAATAACAACAAGGGTTTCTTCGCCACCAGGAACACCCCAGAAGCCACGCCAGGTGCCATCCAGAGGAAAACCTTCCTGCGCCTGAACACTGGTGCTCAAAGATAAAGACAGTAATAGGAACAACCATGCGGCTTTCATTGAAATGACTTCCCCCAATATTTTTATACTTTTCCGATACTCTTTGTTATCGGTATCTTAATTGATCGGAAATATAACCTAGATTCCCGAAAAAATAACTACCTGAGAGAGTTTTATGGGACCGTGGATTGCCCTGCAGATACTTTTCCCTATTATTTGCACAATAACCTCTAAAAAGCACCCAACTACTTGACAAATAAGAATAAAAGTCTATTCTTCACCACCCATGACAAATAACGCGATCTATTCAATTATCATTTTCATTATTCGGCGCTGATCCGGGCGGATGAAGAGTAGATCTTTTTGAAAAAGTTTGAAAAACCCGCCACCAGGCGGGTTTTTTATTTTAATTGTATGTCCAGCACTCATCTTTAATTGATATTTTCAGGCCACAAAAGTGACAGATAACAAAGACACTAACAGCGAGAGCTTTTCCTTCGTTAAGGCAGAACATGACGTCCTCGACTTTTGGGAAAAGGAAAATGTTTTCCAGCAGTCTCTGGAGCAGAGCAAGGATAACCCTCCCTATATTTTCTATGATGGTCCGCCGTTTGCTACGGGTCTGCCGCACCATGGGCATCTGGTTGGCTCCACCCTGAAAGACATCATTCCCCGTTACTACACCATGAAAGGGCATTATGTGCAGCGTCGATTCGGCTGGGACTGTCATGGTCTGCCCATCGAACATGAAATTGACAAGTCTCTGGGCATGTCAGCCAGTGAAGCCGTGGAAAAGCTTGGCATGAAGGGCTACAACGACGAGTGCCGCGGCATCGTCCAGCGCTACACCACTGAATGGCGCAAGACCATTACCCGTATTGGCCGCTGGGTGGATTTTGATAATGATTATAAAACCATGGATCCCTCTTTTATGGAGTCGGTCTGGTGGGTGATGAAACAGCTTTGGGAAAAAGACCTGATCTACCGTGGCGTTAAAGTGGTGCCTTTTTCTACTGCCCTGGGCACGGTACTGTCAAATTTCGAAGCCGGCTCCAATTACCAGGATGTGCAGGATCCTGCCGTTACCGTGCTGTTTAAAATTAAAGACGAAGATGCCTACCTCAGCGCATGGACCACGACGCCATGGACCCTGCCGTCCAATCTGGCGCTGTGTGTGAATGAAAAAATCACCTACGTAAAAGTCCATGATGCTGAGCTCAACAAGGATATTTACCTGGCTCAGGAGCGCCTGGAAGCTATTCGTAAACAGAAGTCTCTGGAAGTCATAAGCGAACATGCGGGTAGCGAACTGGTGGGCAAAAAGTATGAACCGCTTATGCCCTACTTCAGCGAACTGGAAGCAGAAGGCGCCTTCGTGGTGGTGGCAGACAACTATGTCACTACTGAAGCCGGTACCGGCATCGTACATCAGGCCCCCGCTTTTGGTGAAGACGATTTCCGGGTTCTGAAAGCCAATGGCATAACTGCCCTGGTCTGCCCGGTTGACCTGGAAGGTAAATTTACAGACGAGGTTTCTGACTTTGCCGGTGTTTATGTGAAAGATGCCGACAAGGACATCATTCGCAAACTCAAGGAAGAAGGAAAACTCTATATCCAGGAAGTGTACCAGCACAGCTATCCCTTCTGTCCGCGTTCCGACACCCCGATTATCTATCGCACCATTCCTTCATGGTATGTGAAAGTGGAACAGATCAAGGAACGTATCGCGGCCAACAATCAACAGATCAATTGGGTGCCCGAGCATATTCGCGATGGTCGCATGGGTAACTGGCTCGACAATGCCATTGACTGGTGTATTTCACGTAATCGTTATTGGGGTACACCACTGCCTATCTGGATTAACGATGTTACCGACAAGCGCATCTGCATTGGCTCAATTGACGAGCTGGAAAAATATTCAGGTACCCGGGTAGAAGACCTGCATCGGGAATATGTGGACGAACTAACCTTCACGCTTGATGGCGAAGAAGGTGTCTACCGGCGCGTGGAAGAAGTGCTTGATTGCTGGTTTGAATCAGGCTCCATGCCCTATGCCCAGCTGCACTACCCGTTTGAAAACCAGACTCTTTTTGAAGCCGGCTTCCCTGCCGAATACATTGCCGAAGGCCTGGACCAGACCCGCGGCTGGTTTTATACATTGCTGGTATTGAGCACCGCCCTGTTTGATAAACCATCATTCAAGAACGTTATCGTTAACGGCATCGTGATGGCAGAAGACGGCAAGAAGATGTCCAAGCGCCTGCAAAACTACACCGCACCCGATATCCTCATGGAAGAATATGGCGCTGACGCACTGCGTCTGTATCTGATCAACTCTGGCCTGGTAAAAGGTGAAGAACAGCGTTTTACCGACAGCGGTGTGAAAGATATGGTACGTCGTGCACTGCTGCCCTGGTTTAATTCGTTTAAATTCCTGCAGACCTATGCCGGTATTGATCACTGGAAAGCCGACACCCACCATGTAGTCCCGGAAAATATAACCGACCAGTGGATTCTGTCGCGCCTGCAGTCACTCAAAGTCAATGTCAGTCGGGAAATGGCAGAGTACAAACTCTATAACGTAGTACCTGCCCTGTTTGAATTCATCGAAGACCTGACCAACTGGTATATCCGTCTAAACCGCTCGCGCTTCTGGGTGGAAGAAATGACTGCTGACAAGCATGCGGCTTACCAGACGCTTTATACTACTATCAGTGAGCTGACCGTCTGCATGGCGCCTTTTGCCCCCTTCCTGGCAGAGCATATCTATCAGGAACTTGCTGTTTTTGCCGGTGACAGTGCAACCCGTCATAAGTCCGCCCACTTGTGTCATTACCCGAATGCCGATCAGGACCTTATCAAGCCCGTTCTGGAACAGGCAGTTTCGCGTATGCAGAATATTATTTTGCTGGGAAGACAGAAACGTGAACAGGTCAAAATCAAAACCAAAATCCCGCTATCCCAACTTACCATTATTCATGAAAGCCAGAACATGCTGGATGAGATCGCACGTCTGCAGGATTACATCAGTTCCGAACTGAATGTTAAATCCATCGCCTATTCCACCGAGGAAGACAAATACATCACCCTGTTTGCAAAGCCCAATTCACCGGTACTGGGCAAACGCCTGGGTAAAGAGTTCAATCGCTATCGGCAGCAGATCCAGGATCTGGATGCAGCCCAGCTCAATGCGCTACAGGACGACGGCAGCATTACCCTGGGCGAGGAAAGCTTCAGCACTGAAGATATTCTCGTGTTTCGGGAAGCAAAGGAAGGCACCGAAGCCTTGTCCAACCGCTTTATTTCCATTGATATGGATTGCCAACTCAATGAAGAGCTTATTGATGAAGGTCTGGCCAGGGAAGTTATCAATCGCATTCAGAAAACGCGCAAGGATATTGGTCTGAATGTGACCGATCGCATTAGTATTAATTATACTGCCGGCGATGCACTTGGCCGAGCCATTGAAAAGCATAAAGACTATATTGCCAGAGAAACCCTGTGTACCAATTTTACGCAGCAGGATTCTGCCAGTGAGCATAGCTTTGATGTAGAAGGCGATGCGCTGACATTAGACATCCAAAAAAACGATTAACCCATAAACAAAAAAGAGAAAAGAAAAGAGAAAACGCCATGGTATCGCAAGCAACTGACGACATCAGAATAAAAGCCATGAAAGAGCTGCTCTCTCCAGAGCAGTTGTTGCAGGAATATCCGCTCACCGATACGGCATCTGCCACAGTACTCAATGCCCGCGCCGGTATTCAGGATATATTACGCGGCAAGGATGACCGTTTGCTGGTAATTGTTGGCCCCTGCTCTATTCATGACCCCAAAGCCGCACTGGAATATGCCGATCACCTGGCTGAATCCATGCAGGCCCTGAAAGATAATCTGCTGATCGTTATGCGCGTCTATTTTGAAAAACCCCGGACTACAGTCGGTTGGAAAGGTCTGATCAATGATCCCTTTATGGACGACAGCTTTCAGATAAACGAAGGCCTGCGCACAGCGCGTAACCTGCTGCTGGAACTGGCCAACCGGGGTATTCCTGCAGGGACTGAATATCTTGACCTGATCAGCCCGCAATATTTGGCCGACCTGATCTCCTGGGGCGCAATCGGTGCCCGCACCACAGAATCCCAGTGTCATCGTGAACTGGCCAGTGGCTTGAGCTGTCCCGTAGGTTTCAAAAACGGTACTACCGGCGACGTACAGATTGCAATAGATGCCATCGGCTCTGCATCTCATTCCCATCATTTCCTGTCGGTCACCAAACAAGGTCATTCGGCTATTTTTCAGACGGCGGGCAATGAGGACTGTCACATCATCCTGCGCGGCGGTCATAAACACACCAATTACGACCCGGAAAATGTCCAGGATGTTTCTGAAAAACTGGTCAAGGCCGGTCTGCGACCCAATATTGTTATTGATTGCAGTCATGCCAATTCCAACAAGGACCCGGGCAGGCAGATTGTGGTTTGTCGCGATGTGGCTTATCAACTGGCTAATGGCGAAAAAAACATCAAGGGCGTGATGCTGGAAAGTCATCTGGTGGCGGGTAATCAGAAAGTAGTACCTGGTCAGGAACTGACTTATGGCCAGAGTATTACTGATGCCTGCATGGCATGGGATGACACTCGGGGACTGCTGGCCGAACTGGCAGACTCTGTAAAACAACGCAGAATCACTGACTAAATACCCTGTAATCCTTTTATCCTCTTCGGGCCATTGTTTGATATGACCCAGACCACTGAGGAAGTAGCTTAGGCGTCCAGCGCAATCTCCAGTGCTATTTTCGCAAGGGTTTGAAACGTAATCGCTCTGTTTGGAATAATCCTTTAGAAAATTTTTAATGGCTTCGGATAAGAAGCTGCATCAACTCTCTGCCATTAAAAAAACAGTCACTTAAACAGCCGTTTTTATTGATGAAATAACATCTTCTGGTATTGAACAGCTGAACTTCGCCTCTCCTTTTCCTCTTAATCAAAATTTATTCTCCTTCTACCACTTAATTGTTGCTATTGAGAATCATTCTCATTACTATTACCAATAAATAACCCGCCGATAGATAAAACGGAGAAAAAGCATGAACATCGGTAAATTCGCCACCTCATCATCACTGATTTGTCTGGCTATAACGGCAAGTTGCGCAGTGTCCGCCCAAAGCCCTGACGGCCAGATCGAGGAAATCATTATTGATGGCAGATACCTGTCCATCGACAAAATGAATGCGGTAAAAACACCGACTCCCATTATTGACGTACCGCAAAGTCTTTCCATTATCAGCAGTCGTCAGATTGAAGAGCAGGCTTTTAGGAGTGTTGGTGATGTTTTACGCTACACCCCCGGCCTGTCCATCAGCCAGGGTGAAGGACACCGCGACGCCATTATTGTGCGCGGTATTCAGTCAACAGCGGATTTCTTCATCGACGGCTTGCGGGATGATCTGCAATATTACCGCCCGCTCTACAACGTGGAGCAGGTTGAAGTCCTGCGCGGCTCCAATGCCCTGCTGTTTGGTCGTGGTGGCGGTGGCGGTGTGATCAACCGCGTCTCCAAACAGGCCTTGATAGGCGAAACCTTTTCCTCACTCAATTCTGCCGTTGACACCTTTGGTGCCTATTGCGTTCAGGGCGATACCAATTTTGATGTCGGTGACAATATGGCATTCAGAATAAACGCCTATTACCAGACACATGAAAACCACAGGGATTTCTATGATGGTGAGAGTTACGCCATAAACCCCACCATGAAAATCAGCTTCAGTCCTGAAACCACTGGGGTTTTTTCTTACGAGTATGTTAATGATAACCGGGTAGTGGACCGCGGTGTGCCGTCCGTGACCGTTGCCAGTGGACCTAAAGTGCCCCTGGAAGGCTTTGAAGAGACTTTCTTTGGTTCGGCTGATGCCAACTATACGACGCTTGAGGCCAACATCCTCAGAGGACGCATTGATCATGAATTTAGCAACGGACTTCGCGGTAATGTGACAGCGATGTTCGCTGACTATGACAAGATGTACCAGAATCTGTACGCCAATGAGGCAGTGACCTTGATGAGCGGCACCTTTCCCGAGGTGGAACTGGACGGCTATCGTGATGACACGCAGCGCGAGAATGCCATTATCCAGGCCAATCTTATTGGTGAATTTGCGACAGGGTTGATCGATCACACCCTACTGGTGGGTGTTGAGTATGGTAATCAGAAGACGGACAACAATCGGGACGACAATGTGTTTACTGATAATAACAGCGACGAGCTTTTCATCCCTTTTACTGATCCGCTGCTTGTCCCTGCTTTTGCTTTCAGCAACCTGGTGCGTGATCGCAGTTCGGATGTTGATTTCCTGTCCGTCTATATCCAGGACCAGTTCGACCTCACTAAACAATTCAAATTGGTTGTCGGTTTTCGTTATGATGAGTTCGACATCAATATCTTTGACATCCTGGAAGCCAATGATAGCGATGCCATCGATGGTAATTTTAACCGCCGCGATAATGAAATCACCCCAAGACTTGGCGCTATCTTCAAGCCTATGGAAAACCTGTCTTTCTACGCCAGTTACAGTGAGACTTTCCTACCCCGCTCCGGCGATCAGTTCCTGACCCTGAACTTGGACTCGGAAAGTACCCGCCCACAATTTTTTGAAAATACCGAAGCTGGACTGAAGTGGGACATCAAGCCTGATTTCAGTTTAACCGCCGCCTTTTTTACCCTGGATCGCGAGAGTTATACCTCGGTTGATCCCGAAGACCCGGGGCAGGTCATTCTAGTCGAAGGCTCAGTAACTTCAGGTTTTGAACTCCAGTTAAGCGGCGTGCTGATGGACGGATGGTCCATCAACACCAGCTACTCCTACCTGGATGGCGAAGTTCAGCGTGCTGATGGTAGTGGTAACGACGGCAACAGAACCCGCCAGACCCCGGAAAACATGTTCTCCATCTGGAATAATTTTGAGATCAATCAGAGTTTAAGCATAGGACTGGGTGCCACTTACCAGGACAGCTTCTTCATTCAGGAAGACAACTCCGTAGAAGTTCCCGCTTACACACGCGTGGATGCGGGTATTTTTTATGACATGTCTGACCAGGTCAGGATGCAATTAAATATCGAGAACCTGCTGGATGAGGACTATTTCCCAGACGCACACAGCAACAATAATATCTCGGTTGGCAGGCCCATCAATGCCCGCTTTGCCTTGACGGCAAGATTTTAAAATCAAAATTAAGATGCAGAAAAAACCGCGAATGCCTCCCAGTTTTTTATTGGGCAACTCATTAACCAGTGGCCTTTGGACCAACTGAATTTGGCTCGACATGCGAATTCGAAGTGTTTATGTGTGAATGGGTCCGCTATTGGCCGAAAGCAGAGCCTCGGTTAGGAGAAATGGTAATTCAATTTGGTGGGGCATGTTGGGTTCGAACCAACGACCATCGGATTAAGAGTCCGGTGCTCTACCAACTGAGCTAATGCCCCTACTTTGAAAATTGACTTGATTAAGCCGCGAGCATTATACCCGATTTTCCCATTTAGTCAGTGCTATAACCGTAACTCTTTATGAGCGCTTTTGCCTCATCACTTGCAATAAATTCCAGAAATTCCAAGGCCGCCTGATTCCCAGCCCCTTTCTTTAAAAGCACAACATCCTGTCGAATCGGCGCATAAAGATTGTCGGGTATTATCCAGCCACTGCCCCTCTGAATAATACCGTTTTCAGATACCTGCGCCAGTGCCACAAACCCTACCTGGGCATTGCCGGTATTCACAAACTGAAAAGCCTGATTGATGTTCTCACCCATCACCAGCTTGTTACTGTACTCTTCCCCCAGACCAAGGGCCTGCAGCACTTGCATGGCCGCGATGCCATAAGGCGCCAGGCGTGGATTGGCAATGGCCAGTCGACTGATTGCTTGAGTTCTCAGTCTCTCCCCTTGCGTTAAAGCTATGCCCGGAGTAGCAGACCATAACACCAGCCCTCCCGTGGCATAGGTAAAACGAGTATCCGGGATACTGTGCCCAGCCTGCTCCAGCGCTTCGGGTTTGGCCTGATCTGCGGAAAAAAAAAGCTCAAAGGGCGCGCCATTGATTATTTGTGCATATAGCCTGCCGGAAGAGCCATATGACACACTCACCTTGTGCCCGCTGCCTGCCTCAAAATCAGTGATCAGCGCATCCATAGCCCTGGTAAAGTTGGAGGCCACAGCAATAGTGAGCTCCTCGGCCCTTAAAAGGGGGCTCCACAGGGCCAGCATCAGTATTAAAAATGATATTTTCTTACTCATGGGAAATACCATAGCAGTGACTTCATCAAGTGAAAAGGGTTAACTATTGGGGACTAGACAGAATCTTCCAACCTGTTTACTCTTGATCGTCTAGGGAAAAGACCATAAGAAAAATAAGTACTATTCTTGGGGGAATTATCGTGTTGACCAGCTATTTGCGCCCGTCATTTTTTACCTGCTCCATTACCATCTCTTGCCTGCTATTGTTGGTCTCGACTGCCAATGCCCAAATCAATGGTTTTACCGGTCAGGTGCTTGAAACCATCCCTCCGGACAGGGAATTTGCCAGCTCCGATGAGCATTACCAGTACCTGCTGAACAAGGCCAATGGCGGTACGCAGCACACCTGGGAGACCCTGCCACGCTGGGACGGTCTTTGGTATACCTCCGGTAATAATAGTATGGATGCCTTCATAGATGGTGGACTTCGCGGTGGCACGGTAAGAGAAGGCGTACTAACCCCGGCTTATGAAGCGGCCTACAAGGAGCGCTGGCGGCAGCAGCAGGAAGAAGGTCAGGTTCGCTATGATCGCCTGACTCACTGCGAGCCTACCGGCATGCCACGCTGGTTGCTGGAGCCCTACAACCATGAATTTATCAATACGCCGGATCAATCCTGGTTGATCAATGATTTTGCCAACAGCATCCGTCGTGTCTATATCAACAAGGAACACACTAACCTGGCCGAGATGAACGGGGGGCATTCCTGGTTTGGCGACAGCGTGGGGTTCTGGGATGGCAACAAACTAATTATCCACACCAAGTACCTGAGACCGGCAGATTTCACGCGCTGGTCACCCATGACCAGCAACCAGCTGGAACTGGTCGAAACCTGGGAATTCAAGGAATTCGATGACTTTCCAAGACTGGTGGTTCAGGTCACCATGTATGACGAACATGCCTTCGTCAAACCTCTTAATTTTGTCTACGCTTTCCGTCAGGCTACTGATCTGGATGAAATTGGCTACCGCATCCAGCACTGGGAATGCGAGCAAAGCAGTAACTCGTATCTTGATGAAAATGGCTTTACCGACTTTTATCTGCCCGGCGAGCCAGGCTACAAGGATCCGCGCGGCGCAACCCTGTTTCCGGAACTCCCCGGACAGACGCCTGACCCTCTTTCTGATCCAGTGCTGAACGCACAATAAAAAGAAGAGACAAGAGACAAGAGACAAGAGACAAGAGACAAGAGACAAGAGACAAGAGACAAGAATGATTATGAAAATTTTAAAATTTCAGTCAAGAAAAATATTTCAAGAAATTTCCAAAAGGGGACTCATATGAAAATACTTAACCTGAAACTGGTGTTGCTTGCCTCTTGCCTCTTGTCTCTTGCCTCTGGCGCGGCGCTGGCGCACCACTCCTTCAGCATGTTCGACCAGGACATCGAAATGATTGTGCAGGGCAAAGTCGCACGCTGGGCCTTCAATAATCCTCATGCCTGGCTTTACGTGAATGTAGTTGGCGATAATGGCGAGGTCGTGGAATGGGGCTTTGAAGGTGGCGCGCCACCCTCTCTGGTTCGTAATGGCATTACAGGCCGATCTTTCAAACCCGGTGACGAAGTCACCGTCATGTTCAGCCCGCTAACAGGTGGACGTCCAGGTGGCGCCTTGTGCTGGATTAAAATCGAAGATGGTACCTATTTAAAACCCACCGATGGTGGTTGCGGTGCGCGCGATCCGGAAAATATCAGTCGCTGGGAAAAGTGGATTGAACAGGGCTTTACCAGCAGCACGGAGGCACATGCCGCCTCCCTGTGATTAGTCTATCTTAAGAAAAAAAGGAAGCAGAGGCTTCCTTTTTTTATGGTTGAATAATTTAAACCCCTTATCAGGGAAAAACCCCTCTCAGTAATTTCGCTTCAGCTACTCTGGTTATCCCCTCTATCAAGGCCGCGGTGCGCATATCAATTCCATCGCGCTGGCTGCGCACCAAAGTACGATGGAATGCATTCACCAGTATCTTGTGCAGACGGTCATTGACTTCTTCCAGGGTCCAGGAAAATTCCTGGGTGTTTTGCACCCATTCAAAATAGGACACAGTAACGCCACCGGCATTACCCAGAACATCCGGCAAGACGAAAATACCGCGCTCTGTCAGCATGCCATCGGCTTCCAGACTGGTGGGCCCATTTGCGCCTTCAGCTAATATTTTGCACTTGATATAAGGCGCATTGGTTTCGGTAATTTGATTCTGCAAAGCACAGGGTGCCAGAATGTCACATTCCAGTTCCAGCAATTCCTGGTTATTGATTTCATCGGCCTCTATGTAACCCTGCAGCGTGCCGTTTTGTTCGAGCCAGTCATCGACGTTTTGCAGATTTAATCCATTATTATTATGAAGACCACAGCTGACATCGCTGATGCCAATTATGCTGACACCGAGTTCCTGAAGAAAGTGGGCAGCATGTCGCCCTACATTCCCATATCCCTGAATAACCGCCGTTGCCTTATTCAACTCAAAGCCCAGATGTTCTGCGGATTCCCTGATCAGGTAGACCAGCCCCCTGCCAGTGGCCTCTTCCCTGCCCTGGGATCCACCCAATACCACGGGTTTGCCGGTAACCACTTCGGGAATGGCATAACCATGTTGCTGACTATAGGTATCCATGATCCAGGCCATGGTCTGGGCATTAGTGCCCATGTCCGGTGCAGGAATATCCTTGTCCGGGCCAATCATGCTGCTGATTTCCATGGTGTAACGCCTGGTCAGGCGCTGCAGTTCCGGACGGCTCATCAGTCGCGGGTCGACTCTTACTCCACCTTTGGCACCGCCAAAAGGCAAATGCATAAGGGCACATTTCCAGGTCATCCACATGGCCAGCGCCGCCACTTCTCCGAGATTTACATCTTCATGGTAACGGATGCCGCCTTTGGTTGGCCCCATGGTGAGTACATGCTGAACACGGTAACCAAATACCGTTTCCACTTCTGAGTATTCATCCATACGACAGGGGAAACTGACAATCATGGTGCGCTGGGGAAATAACAGGCGGTCCCTGATATTTTCATCCAGGCCCATTTTCTGGGCAGCACCCAGAAACTGGCTCTGGGCCAGATTGAGCATGGCTGAATCCCATTCAGCTTTTGGCAGTTCTACAGCCGGTAACTTTTCATCGCTTGATTCATCTATTTCTTCACTCATATTTTATTTCCCTTTGTTTCTGGAATCAGGCTGCCCGCTCGTTCTTACCCAACTGGTAAATTTTTTTGTCATTCCTGCTTTTATCCCTAAGCTCTTGCAATAAATTTCATTCTTTTTTCTACTTTTTTTCAATTTTTATTCTATTTATTTTCTTTTTATTCCCTACTTATTCTGCAACCAGGTTTTCATCCAACGGTAAAATTTTAAAATGAATAACGCCATACAATATTGCTATTAACGGCATCAGTAAATTGAAAAAACAAAATGGCAGATAAACCATGGTGGGTACGCCCAGCGAAGCCGCCATGTAAGCGCCGCAGGTATTCCAGGGCACCAGCGGCGAGGTAACGGTACCGGCATCTTCAATTACCCGGCTCAGGTTAACCGGCGCCATATTGTGATGACGAAAAGCCACCTTATACATTCTGCCGGGAATAACTATCGCCATGTATTGATCTGCGGTAATGATATTGGCGCCGATACAGGTAAAGACCGCAGAGGCAATAATAGTTGCCGAGGTGGTGGCCCACTTCATGATTTCCCGAATCAGTTTCACCAGCAGGCCAGTCTGCTCCATGGCACCGCCAAAAAAGATGGCACACAACATCAGCCAGATCGTGTTCAACATATTCGCCGCGCCACCACCACTGAGCAGATCATCCAGTACCGCATCTCCCGTCCCAGCCTCGTAGCCGGCAAACATCAGGGTCCAGATCTCTTGCAGACGAGAGCCTGTGCTGGCGCTGGCATCAGTACTGACAGCTGGTGTCTGGAAAATCCAGGCGAACAAAATTCCGGTCAATGCGGCTATCAAAATAGCTGGCATCGCGGGTACTTTTTTCCAGGCCAGAATAAATAACAGTACCAGCGGTAGCAGGATATACCAGGCAATAGTGAAATTGGCATCCAGCACCGCCATCATGTTTTCCAGGTCATTCCGGTCTGTTGAGGGTTCTGCCAGTAAACCCAGAATGGTAAACAGTAAAAGAGCTATTGCCAGGGCAGGAATGGAGGTCCAGGTCATGTGACGGATATGGGTAAACAGATCCACCCCTGCCACCGCCGGTGCCAGATTGGTGGTGTCTGAAAGTGGTGACATTTTATCGCCGAAGTAGGCGCCGGAAATAATAGCGCCGGCACAGATTGCCGGTGATAGGCCCAGACCTGCCGCGGTACCGATCATGGCCACACCAACACTGGCTGCCGTGGTCCAGGAACTGCCTATACTCAGGGAGACGATCGCGCAGACCAGGCAGGCGGCAGCATAAAATATATCCGGACTTAACAATCGCAGACCGAAATAGATCATCGTCGGCACCACACCGCCAGCTATCCAGGTGGCGATCATGATGCCTACTGCCAGCAGAATAAAACTGGGAGCAAAAACAACAGTCATGCCACCATAGACGCCCGTCTCCATATCAGACCAGCGCTGGCCATTCTTCAAACCCACGATCAAGGCCAGGCAACCGGAGAACAACAGGATTATCTGATTGGGCCCATAGGAAGAATCCTCGCCAAAGAAACGGACAGAAAGAAACAGACCAATAATCAAAAAAGCAATCGGTAGCAGCGCATCAAAAAGTGACGCGCCTTTATCTTCAAACATACTGGTCTGTTGATCAGTCACTGTGTGCTACCTGTTAATATTAATCCAGAGTATGGATGACCAGCCCTGACTTCAGTTTTGGTTCAAACCAGGTTGATTTCGGTGGCATCATTTTACCCGCACCGGCCACATCCATAAGCGCACTCACAGTGACCGGGTAACAGGCAAACGCCGCACTAAACGCACCACCATCCACCGCCTTTTCCAGTGCCTGTGCACCCCTTATACCGCCAATAAAATCAATGCGGGCATCCTTTCGGGGATCATCAATTCCGAGCAAGGGAGAAAGAACGCTGCTCTGAAGAATCGACACATCAAGCCTGGCTACCGGATCTGATGACTGATCCTGCTGCGTCTTGCAGCTCAGCAGATACCACTGCTGCGCCAGGTATAGACCAAACTGCCCGGGCTGTTCCGGCATTGCCTGGCTATCAGACCGGCGAATAGTGAAAGCGCTTTCCAGTGCCGTGAGAAATGTTGCCGGATTATATTGCCCCAAATCCCGCACCACCCGGTGATACCCGAGCACATGTAACTGGTCATGGGGAAACATCACCCCCATAAAATAGTTATATGCTTCTGTGCCCTGATGACGGGGATTATCTGCACGTCGAATAGCGCGATAACGCGCAGCGGCGGCGGAGCGATGATGGCCATCGGCCACATAAAGAGTGTCTATTTTGTTGAAACCGGCACTGATCTTTTCAATAAGCGCGGAATCCGTTAGTGTCCAGAGCTGATGCTGGACACCGTCACTGAGAAAATCATAGACCGGCGCATCCTGGCTGCCCTGGGTCATTAGGTCTGCCAGTGATTCTTCTGCCTTGTAGGTTAAAAATACCGGCCCGGTCTGGGCTGCCAGTACCTGCATATGCCTGGCACGATCATCTTCTTTTTCAGGTCGCGTTTGTTCATGCTTCCTGATCACATCGCTTTCATAATCATCAACACTGACCAGGCCAACAATGCCAGTCTGGCTATGCTTACCCGATCCGTTGTTAAGAGTTTGCCGGTAGATATAAAAACTGGCGCTGTCATCTTTGTACAATATGCCTTCATTGAGAAAGCACTCAAGATTATCTCTGCCCTGCTGATAAACCCTGTCACTGTGAGGATCAACATCGGAGCTAAAATCAATCTCGGGTTTGCTGATATGCAAAAAACAGTGAGGGTTACCCCGCGCCAGTTCCCTCGCCTCATCACTGCTGATCACATCATAGGGTGGCGCCGCCACTTTTGCAGCCAGTTGCGGCGGTGGTCGCACACCGGTAAAGGGAAGAACTAACGCCACCGCCTGAAGGTCTCCTAGCTAATGCCCAGCAATTCAACTTCAAAAATCAGTGCCTGATAGGGACCAATTACGCCACCGGCACCATTCGCACCATAGGCAAGCTGGTAGGGGATATACAGTTTCCACTTGTCGCCGACTTTCATCAGTTGCAGTGCTTCGGTCCAGCCGGGAATAACGCCACCGACATTAAATTCGATAGGCTCACCACGGTTAACCGAGCTGTCAAATACAGTGCCGTCAATCAGGGTGCCATGATAATGAACCTTGACTGTGGAATCTGCGGTAGGCGACTCGCCGTCGCCGGATTCGATAACTTCATATTGCAGTCCGCTGCCAGTCACGGTGATTTCATCACGATCGCTGTTATCCTTGAGGAACTGCTCGCCTTCCTCTGCCTGCATGCCCGCCGCCTGGTTTTGCTGCTTCATCAGGCGCTTGTTAAGGTCATCAATAGCTGCCTTGATTTCATTTTCGCTGACACGGGTAGGGTTTCCTTCCAGTACGTCTGCTATACCCGCTATTACCGCTTTCGGGGACATACCATCAAATGGCTGGCTCGCCAGTTGTTCACCTACCTGCCGGCCAATACCATAACTGGCTTTTTCATCAATCGTTGTAAATTCTTCAGACATACTTTTTTTCCAGATTATTGTTAGTTAAACAAGGATTTTAACATGGAACGACAAGAGACTCTCGGCCTGCTTAGGCCTGAATAGCCGCTAATAGCTATTTTTTTAACAGTTTTCATTTCGAATCATCAGTTCACGCAGTTATGATTAGCCATATTCAGAATTTTGCGGAGTTAAGCAGCCCTTGAATTATCAGCAAGCCAAAGACTACTTGCTCGCTAAACCGGAGGCCACAATGGACTATCCTTTCGGGCCTGATCCGGCGGTATTCAAGATTCACCATAAAATGTTTGCCACCCTGTCGATGACCGAGGGCAATGCCTATAGCAATCTGAAGTGCGACCCCGAAGAAGCGCTGATGCTGCGCGACCTTTTTAGCGAGGTAAAACCGGGTTATCACATGAACAAAAAGCACTGGAATACCGTGCATCTTGATGGCAATTTACCGCAGGGTGAAATAGAGCGCATGATCGACAATTCCTATACACTCGTGGTGAAAAGTCTGACCCGATCCACCAGGCAGGCACTGGAAATTAAACACGGTTCCCAAGCCATTTACCGTTAGGCAGTCAAGTCATTGAAAATCAGATTTTTAGTTATCATGGTGATTCTTGCCGCTATCTGGGGATCCTCCTTCCTGTTTGCTCGAATTTCCGTTAATGAATTTGGCGCCATTCCCCTTAGCGCCGTCAGGTCCCTGATTGCAGCTTTTACTCTTGTACCAATAATGCTCTGGGCCGGACAGTGGCAACCCTTCATTAGCAATCTGAAACATTTTGTTGTGCTGGGACTGATCAGTACGGCACTGCCCTTTACCCTTATCACCATCAGCACCCAGTTTTCCACCGCAGGTTTTGCCTCCATTCTTAATTCACTGACGCCGATTCTAAGCGCCGGTATTGCCTGGGTCTGGCTGAAAGAATATTTATCCGTTCCCGCAGTCATGGGGATTGGGCTGAGCTTTATTGGTGTACTGGTGATGATTACCGATACTCAATCTATAAGCTCAGAGGTAATCCTGCTTCCGGTTCTTGCCGGCCTGGGGGCAGCTTTTTTTTACGGTCTTACCGGCAATTACTCGCGCAAGTTTGTGCCTCATGTTCCCCCCATTGCCCAATCAGCGGGTTGCCAGGTATTTGCTGCTTTATTTCTGATCCCACCGGCGATCTTCCTTTGGCCTGAGCACTCAATCAGCACACAGGGCTGGACCAATGCAGTGATCCTGGGACTGATGTGTACCAGCCTGGCATTCATTCTGTATTTCTACCTGCTGGAAAATATCGGTGTCGCACGTACCGTGATCCTGACCTATATGATTCCGGTATTTGGTATGTTTTGGGGATATTTATTCCTGTCCGAGACAATCACCCTTAAAATGAGTAGCGGTGCCGTGCTTATTCTGGCCGGCATAGCCCTGACTACCGGTCTGATCAAGCGGAGAAAAAAACCAGCCTATGAAAATTAGTTTCCTTGCCTCCCATGGCGGCTCCTCAGCCCGGGCTATTATGAAAGCCATCGCTGATGGTGAACTGAATGCCGAAGCGGGTATCGTGATTACCAATAATCAGGACTCCGCGATTCACCAGTGGTGTGTGGACAATCATATTCCGGTATTTCATATTTCCTCCCTTACTCACCCGCAGCCAGGCGCAGCTGACAGCGCTATTGTGCATACTTTAAAGCAGGCCAATACTGACATTGTGGTGTGCTCCGGTTATATGAAAAAAATTGGCCCGGATACGCTTGCCGGCTATGCTGGCCGCATCCTGAACATTCATCCCGCACTATTACCCGCCCATGGTGGCAGCGGTATGTATGGCGACCGGGTGCATGCGGCGGTACTCAAGGCTCGAGAAAGCGAATCAGGCGCAAGCGTTCATATCGTCGATGAGAATTATGATGAAGGCCCTGTCATCGGACAATCCAGGGTGGAAGTTACGCCACAGGACTCTCTGGAAACATTACGACAAAAAGTGCAGGCTACAGAACCGGGTCTGTATATTAATTGTCTGAAAACATTTTTAGCCAACCCCTCTTTTGACTAAACCCTCAAGACTATCTACCCTTCAGACTTGAACTAATTTCAGAAACACAATGCCATGAGTAATCAGATAACTTTCGCCAAATGCTTTGTTCATGGTATTGCCCTGGATGGTCAAGGCTCCGGGGCAGCCACACAGAAATTCGCCAGAACCGATCAACCCACCTGGTTACATCTGGATTACTCTGAAAAAGATTGTGCGTCCATACTCAAGTCCCTCGAACTGCCGGAAAATGTCATTGATAGTCTGGTGCGTCAAAATACACGCCCACGCACTATTGTTGAAAAAGAAGGCTTTCTCATTTTTCTACGCGCGGTCAACCTCAATCCGGGTGATGATCCCGATGACATGGTGTCTTTGCGAATATGGCTGGAAGAAAATCGTCTCATCACGGTCAGACAACGCCGGGTATTTTCCATTCAGGATCTGCGTAAAGAACTGGAAGACGGTAGAGGTCCACAAAATATTCAGGATTTATTCATTACCATCGTGGAAAGACTGGCCGACCGCATCTCTGAATATGTCGATGCCATCGAAGAAAAAGTCGGCGTTTTTGAAGACTCCATAGAAACCTCCAATTCCAATGAAGTGCGCATTGCAGTGTCCTCTTTACGCAGACAGTCAGCCCAGGTGAGACGTTATCTGGCCCCGCAGCGCGATGCACTGGATTCTTTTTACCGGCAAAGCAAAGGCTTCCTGAATGAGGAGCAGGTTTATGATCTGCATGAGCAGGCTGACCGCATCGTGCGTTACGTGGAAGATCTGGATCTGGTGCGTGAACGTTGCCTGGTCCTGCAGGAAGAACTGATGAACAGGATTGCCCAGGAACAGAACGCGCGTATGTATGTATTGTCTATTGTTGCCGCAATCTTTCTGCCTATTTCTTTTGTAACAGGACTGTTTGGCATGAACGTGGCGGGATTACCGGGTATTGAAACCCCCACCGCCTTTAATCTTGTGGCTGGCAGTATGATAGTGATCGTGGCTGGTATCATCATATACTTCAAAACCAGAAAATGGCTGTAGAACTTTATCGACGAATTTGCCGGATTTTTCCAATCTTTCAGACAAATCCCCGTTAGAATAACGCGCTGAACTTACGACTCCTGAAAACCTGTTTTTATGACAACTGAAACAATGAATAGCCCAATTATTGACGCCCTGGAAAAAAAGGAAAAAGAACGTGCCGTGCATGCCCATGGTAGCTTTCCCTACCACATCCTCAAGCAACTGGAAGCCGTACTGCCAGACTCCATGGAGAATACGGCGGAAACCGGCTGCGGTCGTTCCACCATTCTTTTTTCCAATATTTCGAAAAACCATATCGCATTTTGCATTGATGATCATGATTACAAGGATCAATCCAGCGTGCTGTATTTCGAAGATTCAGAAATGGGAGTCAAGGACAGAGTGACATGGGAGTTTGGTCCCACTCAGCAAACACTGCCTCAATATACGCATAACTTCCAATACGATTGCGTCCTCATCGACGGGCCCCATGGTTATCCGTTTCCGGATATGGAGTACTATTTTTTCTATCCGCATATTAAACCCGGTGGCTACCTGATCATTGACGACATTCATATCCCCAGCATCGGCAGAATGGCAGATATTCTGCAGGAAGACGCCATGTGGAATTTTGTCACCCTGATTTCAACCACTGCCGTACTGCAAAGAACAGAGGCGGAAGAAACACCCACTTTCGGCGATCACTGGTGGACACAGGACTATAACCGCCGTCGCGTGAATCCTGAGATGGAATTTTTCCTCGATGATGGAAAGAAGCTGGAATCCTTTGCCAGCCGGAATGCGAGACGGGAAAACAGGGAAAACGCTCCAAGACCTCTGAGCATTTTCCATAAAATCAGGACTCTTTTTGAATAAGTTCCAGCTTGCCGTCCAGGTGCACATCGCGCTGAGGAAAGGCAATGACAATACCGGCCTCATCAAAGAGGTCTGAAATCGCAAAGCGCACTTCGGATCTTACTTTTCGCAAATCGCGCTCCCCCACAGCATCAATCCAGAAGTAGGAATCAAAGATCAGGGCGTTATCACCAAAATCCTCAAACACCACCACCGGTTTTGGATCATCCAGGGTATCGGGGTGATCATCGGTAGCTCGTAAAATAAGTTCTTCTACTTTTCTTATGGGCGAGCCGTAAGCAACACCAACGCGCACAATTGAGCGTGTTCTGTTGTCTATCAGGGTCCAGTTAACCACCATATTTTCCAGCAACTGACTGTTCGGGACCAGCATATGAACACCATCCGTACGCCTGATTCGGGTTGATCGGGTGTTTATGGTTTCTACGACACCCTTGGCATCACCAATTTCAAGAAAGTCGCCAATACGAATCGGGCGCTCCCACATCAAAATCCAGCCAGAGATAAAATTATTGATAATATTCTGGGCACCGAAACCGACACCGATAGCAATGGCACCTGAAACAAAGGCAAAGGCACTAAGGGGAACCTGCAACAGATCAAGCACCAGCATCGCCAGTACAATGAGAGCAATAATGACGTAGATACGCTGTAGCAGCAGAATCATGTCAGCAGGCAATTCTGATTGTTTCAGACGCGTGGCAAGAAAGTTATTTGATTTCCTGAATAACCAGAATGCCACAAGCAACAGAAGCACAATCAGTGCCAGCCGACCCACGGTATAGACCTGGTTATTAATGGTAAAAAGTTGATAGGAAGCGACTTCTTGAAGATTTTCCATAACTGGCTACAGCGTAATTAAGACACCCTGAATGGTAGTGTGCTGAAGCATTGATCGCAATCACTTATTGGTATTGCTATAAGTCATTCGGTAAAAGAAAACGTCAGCTTATTTTGGCACAACAGAGCCACTTTCAGGATCTGACCGCGAATGCCATAATTACAAAATCATTGCCTAACATTGTTCCTGTCTATGCCAATAACCGTAATTACCCACAGTGACTGTCTCTTACATGAACCCGGTGTTGGACATCCGGAAAACCCCCAGCGCCTGGCCGCAATAATGCAAGCCCTGCAGGCCTCGGATATCAGCGCCATGCTGGAATTTAACGAAGCAGCGCTGGGCACTGATGCCCAGATTCTGCTGGCCCATGATGAATTTCATCTGGAGAAGATCAGGCTAAGCTCTCCCACAGAAGGGGAAGCCTCTCTGGATGCCGATACGCATATGTCGCCGGGCTCACTAAATGCCGCGCTAAGAGCCGTCGGTGCTGCCTGCCAGGGTGTGGACAGCCTGATGGAGGGCAAGGCCAAAACCATTTTTTGTGCCACTCGCCCTCCCGGACATCACGCCACCGCGCACCAGGCCATGGGTTTTTGTCTATTTAACCATGTGGCCATTGCGGCACTTTACGCCCGGCAGAAATACAATCTCAACAAAATCGCCATCGTGGATTTTGATGTGCATCACGGCAATGGCACCCAGGACATCATGCACGGTCAGGACGGCATTTTTTATATTTCTACCCATCAGAGCCCGCTTTACCCCGGCAGTGGAGAGATCAGTGAAAACCGCAACCACAATATTCTTAACGTGCCCCTTCATGGCGGCACCGGACACAACACCTATGTAGCAATTTTTGAAGAGCAGGTCATCCCCGTACTTGATGCCTGGCAACCGGAGTTATTACTGGTGTCTGCCGGCTTTGATGCACACCAGGCAGATCCACTGGCCGGCATGGCGCTAACTGATGAGACTTACCACTGGCTGGGGGCAAAACTAAAAACAATCGCCAATAACCATTGTGGCGGCAAGCTGCTGTCGGTTCTTGAAGGGGGTTATAACCTTGATGTGCTGCCTGGCAGTGTTAAAGCCTATCTTCAAGGAAATCTGTAAAACACTTAAACTGCCGGGGACGCTTGCAACTTAGCAACTTTATATGTCACTTAAGTTGCTAAGTTGCAAGCGTCCCTATTTCTATTTCTCCAGCTCACTGATCGCTTCCAAGATATTATCTATGCGGCTTTGCAGGATAGTCTGTGCATCATAGAGCCCACGGTTATAAAACAGTTTGCCGATTTCCTCGGCGAAAAAATCCAGCAGGAATTCTGCATCGAACTGGCCGATATCGTGATCCAATTCGTCACTGAAATAGGTCTGGAGTTTTGACACCATCGCTTCTTTTTCTTCTTTACTGAAATCAATCATAGTGAACTAATCGTTTGCCCAGGCTTATTTAACCGGAAAGTCAAAATAGGTATCGGGATAGGGTTCGTCACGCAGGGTGAAATGCCACCACTCTTCCTCCAGGCCGATAAAGCCATGTTTGCTCATTTCCGAGCGCAGCAGCTGACGGTTGGCTCGTTGCTGTACAGTGACGGTTGTGTCACTGGGCCAGGACTTCTGATCGAATACATCAAAGGCGGTTCCCATGTCCAGCTCGCGCCCATCGTCATTGGACATAATGGTAAGATCCACGGTACTACCACGGGAATGGCTGGATTTCTCTACAATATAACCCTTCGGAACGATTTCACTCTTGTCCATATTGGGATAATAGGTTGCTTTCATACGCTGATCATCAGGGTCATTGGCCCAGCGCACAAAATAATCCACAGCGGTCTGCGGTCGATAACCATCAAAAATTTTCAGGGAGAAATTTGAATAGGCCAGATCCTGCTGCACTTTTTTCAGGGCCATTGCTGCCTGCAGGGTCACGATCATGACATTGGAGTGATAGCCTGGAATGGGCTGACCGATAAAATTATCATCGGAATAATAACGTAAATCAAAACGCAGCTTGGGAATGACTTCAGTAAGATAAATAAAGTTATCCGGCACATCAGTGGAATGTGTAGTCGAGGAATATTCGATCATGGAACTTCAGACCTGTTGTTTATAAAGTGAGTTATAAAATAAGTTATAAATTGTTTTATAAATTTTTTTATAAAGAGCGACGACAGAGCTGCGCTATGGTGTCAGACGCAATACTTCACCGGGGAAATGACGATCCAGATCATCATTGTCTTCAGAATCCGTCAGTACGTATAACGCCCCATCTGCCCCTTGAACCATATCGCGGACGCGCCTGTCACGGTCAACCAGCAAGTTCTCTTCACTGACTATACGTTCTCCGTCCATTTCCAGATGTACCAGGTACTTGCCCTCGGTCGGGCTCATGGTGCCAATGAAAATATCGCCCTGCCACTGGGGAAACAGCTCACCGGTGTACATCATAAGACCTGACACGGCCACGGAGGGAAACCAGTAATACAGGGGTTGTTCGATACCGTTGCGCGCCGAAGGACCAATCTCGGTACCGTCATAATTTTTGCCGTAGGTGACATTGGGCCAGCCATAATTTCTGCCAGGGAGAATTTTATTGAGCTCATCGCCACCCATGGGACCATGCTCAATAGTCCATAACTCGCCGCTTTGTGGATGAATCATGGCGCCGTCAGGATCACGATGACCCCAGGAGTAGATTTCCTGACGCACACGGGCGCGGGCAAAATACGGGTTATCTTCGGGAATGGAGCCATCGGCATTTATGCGCAACATTTTACCTTCCAGTGAATCCAGCTTCTGCACCAGCGTAAGATCCCCTGCCCCTACGGTACTGATATACAAAGTGCCATCCGGGGCGGAGACCAGGCGTCGGCCCGGGATTTCAGCAATATACTCCAGGTTTTCAAAACCACTGTTGTCCTCTTTCAGCCGGGCCCGGGCAATTCTGTTGACCTGGAAAACTTCACCGGCCTGCTGAATACGGGTTCTTTCCTGGGCACTCACAGGTCCTCCGGGTTCACCCTCAGGGGGCGCCGCAAATGCCATATAGACAACCCGCGTGGTATCGAAATCATAAGCGGGCGAGATATCCTGGAGACCGCGGCCACCCACTGAACGCACTGGCGGCATCCCTGTCAGTGGATCAGACATTCCGCTTGTGCGACTGACAATCCTTACCTCCCCTTTACCATCAGCCACCAGTAGATTGCCATCAGGCAAGGCCAGCAGCGATCGAGGCCGAGCCAGTCCTGTCGCCAGCACTTCAACCTGATAGGAAGACGAAAGCGCCGGGGCACTGGCACCAGTTTGTCCCGCGAACGCAGGGCTCGGTGGATTGGCATAAGGGTCAGCCTGGGCAGCCGCCGAGACATGCATAACCACAAGGGCATTAATAAAGACTGCTTTCAGGACAAGACGAGTGATGGTGTATTTCAAGTTTTTCTCCGCTTATTTATTCGAACCCGCAAACGATTTATCAACTAATCATGAACAGGAAATTGCTCGAAGGTAGGTATGCCATCCTGAAGCTGATGGAAGGCCTGTTTCTCCGAGGTCCAGATAATATGGTCCGGCTTGTCATAAAGCGAAGGATCGTCCAGCGAGCCAACTTTTACAATGGCAATGCCGGGGGCGCCGGGGGATCGGGTCACCAGGTGGGTGCCACATTCAGAGCAGAACTCTCGCGTAACCGGATTTTCCAGATCGCTGCGGGTATGCTGTTTCGGCTCGCCATGGGTATAGGAGAAAATCGCTTCCGGCACCCCCACCACCACATTCGGATTGCCACCACTTATATACTGGCATTCCCGACAACAGCATTCGCCTTTAAAAATAAAATCCCCCTCAATCGCGTATCGTACCTTCCCGCAATAACATCCACCTTCAATACTCATTCTCTAATCCTCCAGTTTATGTCCACTTTTATCCTTTCTCCTTTATCCTTTATCTTTCCTATTCCTGTATTAGCATCCCACTACTCACCCCATTATAGGAAGTGGTATTGAGCCACTGATAACTGGCGTCATACAACAATTGCGCATCTTTCTCCCACATGGCGTTATGGGAAGAACAGGTCATTTCCAGATAGACCTTTTCAGTGGCACCGTAATCAGCATATAAATTCCTCACCAGTTCAGCATTTACCTGTCCGTCGTGAGTGCCGGCGACCATTAACAAGGGAGTCCGGGTACCGCCTACTACGTCCGTTCCCCAGCCAAAGGTAACGGCTCGGGGAGCACGTCTCACACCAGACCCCCAGGTAGCCCCGACGGGATCTGAAGCCAGCATCTCGGACCAGACCGATTCACTGACCGCCTGATCATACTGATCGTCACAGCCGACCTGGCGATTCCAGTTATTCACGAAATCATCCTGCGACTGTTTGGTCATTGCGGTGCCGTTAAAATTTGCCGCGGCCATGGTGGCCGGCACGTTGCCCCGATATGCCGGCGCCAGCAGTACCATGTTGGCGACTTTATCCGGATGCCGGGCAGCATAGCCGCCAGATCGGGGCCCGCCCTGGGACCAGCCGACCAAATGCACTTTGTCGACACCGCGCAAGTCGCGCAAATAATCAACGACCGCATCAATATCGTGCCAGTCCGAATCCATGGAAGTGATGGCAAAGGCATAACTGGGCGGACAAACATCGCCAAACAATTGCTGTTGCTGTTCTGAAGAAAGGTTACAGCGGTCATTCATTACCAGTGGGCGTGTAGAACGGCCGTACCCGGTCATGTCCATGGAAAAGGTATCCATACCCAGATCAGCCAGGTAGGCCATCCAGCTGAATCCCGGATAAGGCACATCAAAAGCCACTTCAGCCGGAGTACCGGCGCCATGAATAAAAAGTACCACCTTGCCTTCCAGATCATTCTGATTACGCACACTGTCTTTGACCCGTTCCCGCACATAAAGCTGTGAAACCGAACCGGTCATGGAGGATACCCGCGACACTACCGGCACAAAATGCTCTTCCAGAAGAATATCGCCAGCCACTGTTCTGCCTGATGACATGGATGGCATTGATGTCTGGGTACAGGCTACAAGTAATCCCGTGATTATCAACACTCCTGAAATTTTAATCTTCCACTGCATATGTCTGTCCCCATGATTTGCCTGACCTGATGTCAGACGAAGACACAAAGACTATGACAGTCAGGGGGGATGTTCAAGAAGTGCCCGATACAACATGGCGCTGACAGAGGAAAATTGACTATTTCCGGGGCGCGGGGAATAATCGAACAAACTTTTGTACTATCTACTTGTACCATTGGGGAGAATAACAATGTCAAAACAGGAAGAACAACATCAGGGGCCGGAACTCAACACGCGCCGAACAGCGCTAAAAACCGGCGTTGCTCTGGGTGGCATGGCGGCAAGCGCCGGCATGCCTTTCTGGTCACAACTGGCTATGGGGGCCTCTGAGGAACTGGTGCCCTTCTCTGATATGCCGGAAGGTTATACCGTGCCACCGGTTGCGCCGGGCGGCATCCATTATCTGGACACTTCCAAGATCGACAGCTTCTATACCCCCAATGATGATTTCTACATCATTCAGCATTACAACCAGCCACAAGTAGCCGATGCAGACTTCCGCTTACGCATCAGTGGCTTGATCAACAATCCCTTTGAACTTTCCCTGGCGGATCTGAAAAGCCGACAGAAATTTGAAATTGACGCCGGCTTTGAATGTGGCGGCAACAGCCCTCGACTGTTCCAGGGCTTGATCGGCAATGCCCGTTGGGGCGGTGTTCGCCTGGTGGATTTGCTGGAAGAAGCCGGTCTCCAGCGTGATGGTGTGGAAGTGGTTTTCTATGGCGCCGACAAGGGCATGGAAAAAACCCGCAGCGATCTGGATATGGAAGTGGAACAATCCTTTGGTCGCAGCATGCACATTGATGATGCCCTGAACCCGGACATCATTCTGGCCTATGAAATGAATGGCGAACCCCTGCCCCTTTACCATGGTGCGCCGCTACGTGTGGTGGTTCCCGGTTGGTATGGTGTTGCCAATGTGAAATGGCTGGACCAGATTCATATTCAGGACAGTCGCTACATGGGCCGTTTCATGGGACGCGACTATGTCACCCTCAGCAAACGTAATATTGGCGGAGAAGAACGCTGGGAAGAACGCTCGGTCACGCGTATTCAGCTTAAGTCTTCCATTATTCGAGTGACCCGCAATGGTCTTGATCACAATATCACCGGCTTTGTGCTGAATGACGGCACTCCCCTGCGCTCGGTTGAAGTTAAAATTGATAATGGCCCCTGGCAACAGGCTGAAATAGATCCAGCTTCCAGCAAGTACTCCTGGAAGCTGTTCAATTACACATGGCGTGGTGCCAGCTCTGGCGAGCACACCATCGTGTCTCGAGTAACAGATGTTACCGGTCAGGTTCAGGCAACTGCAGATCAGATGCCAGAGAAACCAACACGCTGGGAAAACTATGCTCAGTTTCCCAGACGAGTAATGATCAGCTAAAGACTGAATCAGCCATATCAAAAAAGCCTGCATTTATGTGGGCTTTTTTTATGGGGAGTTAAAACTGACTGGCAAGAAACCTGTGTAATAACTTACGGCTTACAGGATATAGCCATGACCAGCATGCGAGAGTCATGCTTGAGTGTCATACAGACATATGATTCTGGACTAAGGGGTATTGACCGTTTATTCTTGATTTCAATAACAATCCAGGGGGATTCATTGTGAGATTATTAACCAGCGCCATCTTCGTGCTTGCTACAGCAGGACAGTTAGCTACGCCCGTATTCGCTCATCATAGCCAGGCCATGTTTGACCAGACTCAGGAAATCATCATTGAAGGCAAAGTACACCGCTTCGACTGGGTTAATCCCCATATGTATCTGATTGTTGAAACCACAGGCCCGGACGGCGAACCTGCGTTGGTAGAGGGCGAAGGCCTTGCTATTACCCAGGCCCTCGTTGATGGCCTCGACCGCGACGCCCTTAAACCCGGCACACCGGTGGTTATGCGCGCAAACCCCAATCGCGGTGGTTGGGGCAAACAGGTTCGAATCCTCGACGTCACTACTCAGGACGGAGAGATTCATCCTTTCTATAAGGAAAGTAACCGTAATCTCAGGCTAACCCCGGCGCAATCCCTAAGCGGACGCTGGGCCCCTAACCGGGCTGGCATTGGTGCTGGCTTTGGCGCCATGGCTCAATTTCCACTGACTCCGGCAGCCCGCGAAGCACAGGCCAGGATGCTGGACGACGGGCTTTGTGTGGCTGAACCCGTTCCCTTCCTCGCCATTCTGGACGAAATGCGCTCAATCGAGATTGGCGAAGATGAAGTAGTCATTCACTTCGACAACTCCGGTGACCACGTCATCCGCACCATTCATATGAATGCGGAACATCCCGCTGATGTGCAACCGAGCAATCACGGGCATTCCATCGGCCGCTGGGATGGCGACACCCTGGTTATCGACACTATTGCCTACACCCCTAACACCTCAGGCCTCGGTGGTAGCGTGCCCTCAAGCGCGGGTAAACACACCATAGAGAGATTGTCGCTTTCCGAGGAACGTACCCGTCTGCGCTATCAAATCACCGTAGAAGATCCCGTTTATCTCAGCGAGCCTGCTACCCTGTCACAACAGTGGGATCATCGCCCCGACATTGACTTCTCCCCGGCCAATGAAGTCTGTGATGATGAAGTGGCTGCGCGCTATATTGATCACGTACCAGAGTAGATTACGTTCGAACATACAACAGCCGGTAAAACATGCCGGCTGTTCTGCAAGCAGATAGAATAAATCGAAAAACAAACCTGAATTATCACCCGTTATTTGTCATTACAAAGGTAGAATCCATGAGAAAAATTATCATTACATGTGTCATGTTACTGGCATCAATCAATGTCATTGCTGAAACATACCCGGACGGTTATGCCGACGATCGGGCCGCCATCATCGATCTGCAGCATCGCTATGTGCTGGCCATGGATTATTTCGATGCTGATGGTTATGCCGCCGTGTTCGCTGAAGACGGGATACTGGATTGGGCCAGAGGAGAAGTCATAGGTCGCCAGGCAATCCGCGAATTCATGTCTTCGGGCACTTATGATCTGAGAACCATGGGCTTCGTTCCGGCCAAGACACCGGACGGCAAAGACTGGCCATCAACGGTACGTCATCTTATAACCAATCAGATAGTAGAAGTGGAAGGCAATACCGCGAAAGCGGTGACCTACTGGATGAACTATGCGAATAACGCCGACCGTCGCCAGGTACAATGGTTAAGCTTTGGTTCCTGGGAAGATGAATTTGTAAAAATCGACGGCGAATGGTTTTTCAGTTTGCACAGAATATTTAACGAAGGTAATCCTAACACCTTCACCGCCGGGCAGCCGAATCCTTTGAAAAAATAATACTATTTCACTCTGCTTAAAAAATAAGCGCCTGCTTAATAATACAAACAAAGGGGACAGATTTATTTAATTGGTAAATCTTTCCCCTTTTTACTTAGCACCCTTTTACCTTTTTAAATTATTCAAAAACCTGCAAGGCCTGCACTATCTCATCCACAGTAGTCGGTCGCACCACGCGGGTCACATCTTTACCATCGCGCAACATAATCAAGGTAGGCCAAAGTTTAACCGTAAAGGTACGCCCCAAACGGCGGCCCTTGCCATCCTGTATACGGTGGTGAGGCATGCCACTAGTAGCCATGGCTTCAGTGATCAAGGGCAGTGCCGCACGGCATATACCACAATCATTGCTACCAAATTCCAGAACCACAGGACCAGTAGTGTTATCAAGCACTGCTTGCTCAGGGGGTGTTTCAGAATAGGCAGGTAACATAAGATTCTCCCGGGACAGATATCCTTTTTTTAACCTTATGTTTACCCGGTTGCAAGCGCCCTTTTTATCGCGCAGGTTCTTAACGTCAACTTACTCTGCACTTCCTGTAATTAGCTACTCTGTGAATCCATCTTTTCATACCAGATTCGGCAAACTGGACAAGCCCGAACTACCCGCTTATCCTTTCTGTCAATCTATGACCCTGTTGTGACGTCTTCAGCGCAGTGGTCGACAATAAAAAACTGAATTTTAAATGTAATGAAACCAGGGGGAGCCATGCTGAGCTCACGCAGAAAGGTACTGATAACAATATCGCAGTTGATAGCAGCAGGCGGGCTGGCCGCTTGTGGTGGTGCTGATACCAACACCCTAGGGCAGGATATGAATACCGCCCCTAGCCTCCAGAACGGCGCGGAAAACGATCTGCAACTGCTGGCCGGTGTAGCCTACGACCTGTTCCCCTTCGAGGATCTTGATCCCATGCTTTATGTGACAGTCGCCCAGCGGGTACTGGATCTTGAAAGTCCTGCAGTGGCTGAGGCATTAACAATGTTACGGGACAGTAATGGCACTACACCATGGCTGGAAGTAGACGAAACACAACGCATCGAGTCACTGCGCTTGCTGGAGCAAAGTGCTTTTTTTGGCACGATGCGCGCAACTGCCATTGAAGTATTGTTCAGGGATCCTGAGGTATTTGCTCTATTGGGATATGGCGGCTCTGCAATTGAACAGGGTGGTTATATCAATCGAGGTTTCGCCGACATCACCTGGTTACCGGAGGGCAAGTAATCATGCCAGCAAGTTACGATCTTAATGATAATTCTGTAGTAGTGATAATCGGCTCCGGTGCCGGCGGCGGTACCGTGGGTAGTGAACTGGTGAAACGAGGAATCAAGGTGGTATGCCTTGAAGCCGGGCCGAGACTGGGGCTCAACGATATCGTCAACAATGAGCCGGAAATGTTCGGCAAACTGAGCTGGCTCGACCGCCGTATTGGCGAAGGCTATGCCCCTGACGGGTTCCCGGTCTGGTCCGTGAAAGGCGTCGGTGGCACCACCACTCACTGGACCGCCTGTTGTCCCCGCCTGCAGGATTTTGAATTTAAATCCCTGTCCACTTACGGTCAGCTGGAGGACTGTAATCTGGCCGACTGGCCAGTTACGCTGGAAGAGATGAGTCCCTGGTACGAGCAGGCCGAATTCATGATGGGTGTAACCGGGACCAACGGTATTGAGCGTCTGCCAGGCAGCGCCAATTTCAAGGTAATGGAAGCGGCTGCCCGCAGCATTGGTTACGAAGATATCGACACCTACAACATGGCCATTAATTCAGCTCCACGGGATGGCCGCCCTGCCTGTCTGCAACTGGGCTTTTGCAATAGTGGCTGTGCCATTAACGCCAAATGGACCACGCTGTTCACTCACATTCCACAGGCAGAGCAGACTGATTTTTATGACCTGCGACCAGAGAGCATGGTGACCCGAATCGTTACGGACGACAGTGGCAAAGCTACCGCGGTGCGTTATGTGGATCGCGATGGTGTCGAACATGAACAGCAGGCCAGGGTGGTGTGTGTGGCAGCCAACGTGGTGGAAACTACGCGACTATTACTTAATTCTTCCACCGAGCAACATCCCAACGGGCTGGCCAACAGCAGTGACCAGGTGGGCCGAAATTACATGCGTCATGTTATGGCCATGGTCTTTGGCGTCATGCCGGGCGAAGTGAACTGGCACAAGGGAACTACCTGTGCCGGCGTTATTCGTGATGAAGTGAAACATGATCCGGAACGCGGTTTCGCTGGGGGCTTCCAATATCACCTGCTGGCACTTGGACCGGAATACATCGCCAACAATCTTATTCCAGGTGGCTGGGGTAAGGATTATGCAGACTTAATGCTCGACTATGACAAGCTGTCTGGAGTAATCATTACCGGTGAGGATCCACCTCAGGCCACTAATCGCATTACCCTGCATCCCACTGAAGTCGATCAGTTTGGTTTACCGGTACCGGTGGTGACCTATAACAAGCATCCCAACACCAATGCCATGCTGGAGTACGGCTATGAAAAAGGCCGGCAAATGTATGAATCACTCGGCGCCACCGAAGTCTTCACCCACGAAGGTTTTGGAGCGACCCACAATATGGGGACCTGTCGCATTGGTAATGATCCGGCTACCAGCGTGTGCAACAGTTATGGGCAGACCCATGATATTGATAACCTGTTTGTTTCCGACGGCAGTTTGTTTACCACTGCAGGCTCTGCCAATCCGACACTTACCATCATTTCATTGATGTTGCGTCAGGCAGATTATCTTGCAGATCAAATTGAAGCAGGTGTTCTTTAACGGGCACCTCACTGGCTAAAGAAAAAGGGGACGCTTGCACAGGGCATTACAGACGCAGGATAGTCTGAACATAAATATAGCGGGAATCCCCTTTGCCAATTTTATCCATATAGGGCCCGGCATTGAGCCAGGTATAGCCGCTTTCCAGAGTCAGCTTGCCGCCTAACACATGCCAGCGCACGCGCGTCTCCAGTTGTGTGCCGACTCGGGTTTCGCCCAGCCCGCCCGGATGCTGATAGCGGGTGGTGCGCCAGCCCTGCTGCTCAGCTGCCAGGGAGTAATCCTGAAATTTGATAAAAGCGTCGACATTGTTTGCCGGCTGCAGATAGAGCAGAAGCCCGGGAGTATTGATATTGTTACGTACAAAGGCACGATAGATTCCGGTCGGTCCGTACTCGGGGCGAGGCACACCATAGAGTGAATCAAAGCTGTTGTTTTCGTTGTCCAGAGGATTTCTGTCACCGCTGGCATAATCGTAGATCACACTTAACCTGGGCTGCCAGGGCGCACTGAAACTGTAGCCAGCTTCCAGATGCACGAAATGGGCACGCTGGGTTTGTGCTCCTGCACCAGGTTGCCGGGCCGGCGCATCACCCGTTTGTAACATGACCTCCCCTTCATAGTGCCAGCTATCCGTCTGCGGATTTCTGAACAAGCGCACACCTGTACTTAACAAACGATTACGCAGACGCGACTCCGCCGCATGACGATTTTCATTCAGACCGTAGAGATAGGTTTCCAAATGATCCTTGGCGCCGGGAAATAAAGTGTCGTAAAAAAGTCCCCAGAAATGCGCATCGCCGGTTTCATTATCAGGTAGCGGTTTGTTGTCCAGCAGGTTACCGTCACTTCGACGATTGGTGGGCAAGGTATAGAAAAACTGATAAGCGCTGTTGCCATCACGCACACTGGCATGCACACCGGCAAAAGCATTGATGGTATTACGAAAGCGGTTGCGGGCCACCCAGCGGCGGTTACCCTGGTCCATGGTAAAACGCCCGACCTGAACAAACCCCTCATTATCGCGACCAAAAATATTGGCAATCGGGAAGCGCAGATTAAGCTGCAGTATATCCAGAGGATCCACAATGGTACCGTCCAGGGGGGTTCCCTGATCGGCCCGCAGCGCCCGCATGTCAGCTAGTTCAGTAACCAGCGCCACTTTATCAAACTGCATGGTGGCCTTGAGGGTGGTCCTCAATTCCAGTGCCTGATCACTGCCTTCAAGCCCGGCCCGAAACTGGCCATCCAGGAACTGCATCCGGCTCTGCTGCTCAGCTTCAAGGCTGAGAAACCCGGGCCGGCTTTTCCAGAAACTATTCAGGCCCCCTGCTTCCTGAGCGAAAGTCAAAGGCGAAAATAACAGTGTTGCAGTGACAACAGTGGTAAAAATTTTAATTGGCATGAATTCCGGTAAATTGGTTTGCCTGTGCTGGAAAAAGCCGCGAAGTATAGCCCATAGAACAGGCTACTGACATAGCCAGCCATAAAGAGGAAATAAAATAAGCAGACAACACAAGGCTCTGACATACTGTACAATTGCCGCCCTGTTATTAGCCCTGATATTTTTTGTTTATGATTAACGTAGGTCACTATCACACCTTGCCTGTTACCCGGGTTACCGAAGCTGGCTATATGCTGGATGCCGGAGAGCTCGGTGAAGTCCTGTTGCCCATGCGACACGCTACCGGCAAGCTAAGAGTGGGCCACCCCGTAGATGTTTTTCTTTACCTCAATGCTGATGACTTACCGGTAGCCACTACCCAAAAACCCAAAGCCTGTATTGGTGAATTTGCCTATTTAAAAGCGGTCTCCACTACCCGGGTCGGAGCTTTTCTGGATTGGGGGCTGGAAAAAGATGTATTGGTACCCTTTGCCCAGCAACATCGCCCAATGGAAGAAGGCCGCTCCTATCTGGTATATCTGTATTTGAACAAAGTGGATGGCCGCATCGTTGCGACTTCGAAAATCGAGAAAGTCCTGAAAGACGACACCCCGCATCATTTCAAAAAAGGGCAACCGGTTGATCTGATTATTGCCAACAGCACCGATCTTGGCTTCAAGGCCATCATCAATCATGGCCACTGGGGCGTGCTCTATGAAAGTGATGTGCATCAGCGTCTGAGTTTTGGTCAAAGTATTCAAGGCTATATCAAGCACGTCAGACCCGATGGAAAAATTGATTTGACCCTGCAGGCCGGACAGGAAACCCGCGATAAAAATATGGAAACCATTATCAGCTTTCTGCGGGAACATGACGGCTTTGCGGCATTGCACGACAAGTCAGATCCCCAATTAATTGTAAAAAGCCTGAGCATGAGTAAAGGCGCGTTTAAAAAAGCCATTGGTAATTTGTATCGTCAACGCATCATCAGTATTGAAGACGATGGCATTCGTTTGCTACAGGAACCAGCACCTGCCGCTGCGATGGAAACTGAATCAGTCTGGGCCAGGGCTGTTAAAGCCAAGTCACAAGTACAGCCGAAAACAGAAGTAGAAGTAGAACCAGAGCCTTTATTCCGGAAGAGTCCAGAACAGGAAGCGCGCATTGTGCTGTTAAGCAGAGAGCCGGTAGAGCTGTACAAAATATTGAAATTCGAAGGCCTCACCGGCAGTGGTGGTGACGCCCGAAAGCTGGTGGCCGATGGCCATGTCCTGCTTAATGGCAAGGTTGAAACACAAAAAAGAAAAAAGGTCGTGTCCGGGGATGTGATTGAATTCAACGGTGAAACACTTCTTATGCAACTCGAGAATAACAATGGACAATAACGATTGCCTGCGCAGACTGCGCTATATCCTTGACCTGGATGATGATGCCATGGGTGGTATTTTTTCGTTGGCGGCTCATCAGTCAACCCGCGAAGAAATATGCAATATGTTAAAGAAGGAAGACGATGCTGATTACCTGGAATGCACCGACAGTACCTTTACCGCCTTTCTCGATGGATTGATCATTCAGAAACGTGGCCCGAAAGAAGACTCTACTGAAGCCGCACAAGCAGGTTCCAAAAAACGCCTGACCAATAATATGATTTTCAGAAAGCTGAGAATTGCCTTTGATTTGAAAGCGGAAGATATCCTGTCATTGCTCTCGCAAGCGGATTGCCAGATCAGCAAACATGAACTGAGCGCTTTTTTTCGCAAGCCCGATAATCGCAAATATCGCGAATGCAAAGACCAGATATTGAGAAATTTTCTGGCCGGCTTGCAGCTAAAGCACCGGCCTGGTGAAGATTCCACCAAAGCGATCTGGGATAAAGCCCTGGCCTCCAAACCCTGATCATGGCACTCAAACCCACCATCTATAAAGCCAAAATTGCCCTATCTGATGTCAATCGCAATTACTACGATACGCTAAACCTGACCATAGCCCAGCACCCTTCCGAAACACAGGAGCGCATGATGGTAAGGCTGCTGGCTTTCTGCATTAATGCACATGAGCAACTGGTGTTTACCAAAGGAATCAGTTCGCCGGAAGAACCTGACCTTTGGATTCGAAGTCTGGATGACAATCTTGATCTTTGGATTGATGTGGGCGAGCCAGCTTTTGAACGTATAAAAAAAGCCAGCCACATTGCGAAGCAGTTAAAAGTTTATTGTTTTAATAGCAAAGCCGATGTGTGGTGGAAACAAAATGAAGCACAATTTTCCGGGTTGAACATTTCTGTATTTCAGTTTGCCTGGGAAGAAATCCAGACACTGGCCGCGCTGGTGGAACGCACTATGGATTTGTCGCTCACCATTACCGGCGACTCTGCCTATGTCGCCAGTGGGCAGGGAGAATGTGAAGTGAACTGGACTGTTTTACAGCAACAATGAAATGTCCCGGTCAAAGCTAATGCGGCATGGCCTGTAACATATTTACCAGCGCCTCGGCATGCTCTACTGCCTCCTGACCTCTTGGCGTCAGATAACCCCCATCACTCAGGGTAATAATGCCCAGTTCATGCAGGCGCTTTGCTGCCTCGATTTTTCCCGGATCAGCCTCATGATGTACTTTCAGACCTTCCTGAGGGTTGCCTGGATCAAACATCAGCAGCAAGCTGACTTCCTGCAAAAATTGTGGATGAAGGGCCATAGTTAAATACTCCGATTGATTCTTGTATCTATATTATTTTTTTCTATATCAATTTTTTATCTATATCTAATCTTCGATATACCCACATATTACTCAATATTGTTATGGGGTACACACTTTGAATTTAATTGCCTGTAAGCTGAATTCGGCATAAGGTGATTTCATAACTCCCCTCTTCTTCTTTTTATCTGTAGAGAATTGCACCTGTAATTGTTAGCCTTTCCCCTGTCGCACACATTACTGGTAAAACTGACGACCAGCAATAAGGAGACACTCATGCCAAAATGCCGACTACTCCTGTCATTCAGCTGCTTTATTCTTGTTGCCTGTAGCGCAGAAACATCCCTGCTTGCGCCCAACACGGCTTTCACAGTAACGGAAGTGGCAAGCTTCAATGAGCCCTGGGCCATGAGCTTTCTGCCCGACGGCAGACTTTTGGTCACCGAAAAATACGGTGCTCTGAAACTGCTTGATCCAGACAGCGGGGCTATTGGTGATATCTCTGGTGTCCCTGAAGTCCGTTCCGCTGGTCAGGGCGGATTTGGTGATATCGTTTTGCATCCGAACTTTGCCATGAACAATCTGGTCTACATAAGCTATGCCGAGAGCGGTGAAGGCGGCAGTGGTGCAGCTGTGGCAAGAGCCACACTTTCCTTGAATGGTAATAACGGTGAATTACAGAATCTTGAAGTAATCTGGCGGCAATTTCCCAAGGTCAGCGGTAATGGCCATTTCGGCCATCGTATTGCCTTTCATGATGGATACCTGTGGATCAGCTCGGGAGAGCGGCAGAAATTCGATCCGGCCCAGGACATGACCATGAATCTGGGCAAGATCCTGCGTTTGCAGGATAATGGCAGTGTGCCGGCTGACAATCCTTTTATGGATCAGGGCGGCGTCACGGCGCAGATATGGTCACTGGGTCATCGCAATCCGCTTGGTCTGGCATTCGATGCTGATGGTCAGCTGTGGAATAGTGAAATGGGCCCACAAGGCGGCGATGAATTGAACCGCGTGGTGCGCGGTGGCAACTACGGTTATCCGGTAGTCTCCAACGGGGATCATTATAATGGTGATGACATTCCCGATCACCCTACCCGCCCGGAATTTAATGCGCCTGTAGCGTTCTGGAATCCGGTGATATCACCATCCAGTCTGATGTTCTATTCGGGTAGCGAATTTCCGGCCTGGCAAGGTAATGCCTTTATCGGCGGTCTGTCATCAGAATCACTGGTACGCATTGAGTTTAACGGGGAACAGGCCAGAGAAGCCGAGCGCTTTGCCATGGGACAACGTATTCGGGAAGTGGAACAGGGACCCGATGGTGCCATCTATGTGCTGGAAGATGAGCGTGCTTTTTCCGGCGGACGTTTATTGAAACTGACTGCGCAGAATAAATAGGGCATAACAATGGCAGGTGGATGGTCGCGGGACGGCGCAGTGCAGGATCAGATAGATGCCAGTGTCGATGACGCGGTGAAAAAAGCGCGCAGTAATTTGCCCATCGGACCGAGCCTGGAGTGTTGCGAGGAATGTGACGACCCGATCCCGGAAGCTCGACGTAAGGCGCTACCGGGAGTTCGGCTTTGTGTCAGGTGCCAGTCCAGTCATGACGAAGAATCAGCCAGTCTGCAGGCTTTCAATCGACGTGGCAGCAAGGACAGCCAGTTACGCTAGCAAAAATTAATCAGCGTTTGTCGACAACAATCCTGCCTTCCTTAAGCACCACCCGCGCATCCAGCATATGCCAGAAACCTTCCAGCGGATTGCCCTGGACCAGCACCACATCGGCAAGCTTGCCCGATTCCAGCGTGCCAAGATCATCGGCCATATTAATATAGGCCGCCGTGTTGGGCCCCATCAGTTTGATAATGTCCTGCATGGAAAACATCACCTTATAGGATTCGAGCTCATGCTGAAGCCCGGCATGAGGATCATAGCGCGTGTCAGTGCAGTAACCGAGCATGGCGTTGCCATCCCATAAGGTGCGCGCATTCACAATGGTGTAACCGATTTCAGTTCCTACCGCGCGACCCTGCTCATCAATGTTGGCACCGGAGATAAATTCCGGCCAGGCTTTGCCATCACGAAAGCGCGGCTCATTGGCTTCGGTAAACACACCAAAGACAGGCGCACCAAATCCAATGGTCGCCAGACTCATGGTATTGGTGTCCGCCAGCAACTGTGCTGCATCATGGTCGACAAAATTCTTGTTGGGAATATGCACCAGGCGACGCACGCCTGCCTTGACCGCAGCCACCATCGCCTGTGTGCTCACCGCATGCACCTGAACGGTGACGCCAACTTTAGGTGCTTCATCAACGATGGCTTCCAGTACTTCAATTTCATGCAGGCTCGGCCTGGGTAGTGGCGTAAGACTGATTTCACCGGTCCATTGAATCCCCATCTCAGCCAGCTTGCGTACCTCGGCTCGGGCTGAATCCGGCGTATGGTCAGCCAGCGTGATGCGTCCGGAAGGAATGATACGTGGCCCGTTGATCGCCCCGCTCTCAATATGTTCACGCAGCAAGAGATTACCCTCAGCAGGGCCACCACCAGAAAGTATCGTGGTATAGCCGGCCTCCAGTTGCGCCTGCATTTCGGCCTTCTCATCGGGGCCGGTATTGATATGCCGGTGTGCATCAATAAAGCCAGGCATCGCAGTCATTCCGGTTCCATCGATGGCCTGTAATCCTTGAGTATCGGCCTGCCCTGACGTGACCTCGGTAATCCTGCCGTTACGCACGACAAGGGTCCCGAATTCAATGACCTCGCCGTTACCGATGATGATACGTGCATTGGTGATCGCGACATCCTGTGCCAGTGATGGCAGGGTTAAACCTGTAATCGCAAGCAATGAAACAGTGGTAACAAACCTGCGCAGTAATATTGTTTTCATCAATTCCCCCTCACCGTCAAATAATCAATCCTGCCAAACATGACCAAATGGTATATTTGTTGCAACAAAAGCATAATCAGTGTGCAGAGGATTGTCTATCAGGAAGTTAGAGAGGGATAAAAGCAATAATGCTAACTTCCATTATTAACAGGAGCGCCCACAAGCACTGTTATATATCGACACTTGGTTTTGGCCTGTAAGTGCCGGTACTGTCATGGATTATAAAATCCCCGACTGGTAAGATCGTCTCTGGGTAAAAAATTGGAAAGAAAATATCGAAGCAAAAGCAAGTAAGCCAGACCGCTCTGATTCTGGCATTGCTTATTGAGGAAGCAATGAAACTTTTCAGAAATTTATTATTTTCCTTGGTAGTGCCATTTAGCTTATCGCCCTTCGCAGCTAATGCCCAGTATGAAAACATGTCGCCACAAGGCCTGCTGGACGAGCTGGCAACTACACTGAATCTGACCAGAGAAACGGAAGCGGCAATTAATGCCAACCTTGTCATCAAACAGGAATATGACAGGGAAAAACTGCCACTGGACAGAGAAAAAGCAAATTATGATAGAGATGTTGAAGCCTACAATACGGTTCTTCGACGCTTCAATGCTGAAGTGGAGCGCTATGATACTGAATGTAACCGGCAATTGAGCGTAGCCGAATTAAATGCCTGCGAGGCATGGGAAGACGAATTGGCACCCGAGAAAGACACACTGGATCAGCGGCTTAAGCAACTTAATCAGGCCAAAGCAGCCTATAATCAAAAAGTGGCGCAGTGGAACCAAAAGGAATCAGCACGAGCGGCACGAGCACGGGAACTATTGGCTCAATACGATGAAGTCGATGAAACACAAAACTGCTGATTGAAAGGCTGAATTCCCAGGACGTATTCAGGTCAAGTAATCAAAACTGCAGCAATTCACCTGGCCCGGAAGCGGTACACCAATGTTTTCTAAGAATATTGAACAGTTCACCCTGATTGCTTTAAGCAGCAATCGCCAAGTACCGGAACCAATTTAAATTTCAGACATCATCTGCTCCAGTTTAATATTTTTACAGTGGAATTAACGCGTTGAAAACCTTTGCAGTTATAGATTTTGAAACTACCGGACTATCCCCCGACATGGGTGATCGGGCCACAGAAGTCGGCGTGGTTATTCTTTCCGATGGTCAGATTGTCGACAGCTACCAGAGTCTTATAAACCCCGGCAGAGCAATTCCAGCTTTTGTTCAGGAATTAACAGGCATCTCCAACGGCATGGTGCGTAATGCGCCCGATGGGGCCACCGTGATGCAGGCTTTACATGCTTTCGTCGGTGATATCCCCTTTATTGCCCACAATGCCTCCTTTGATGCGAAATTTCTCGATGCAGAATATGCCAGAGCAGGCTTGAGACGGCGTACAGAATTCGCCTGCTCCTTACTTTTAGCAAGACGAATGTACCCCGACATGCCCAACCATAAACTGGGAACTCTGGTGAGGTATTTATCATTACCCGTTACCGGTGCCTATCACCGCGCCCTGGCGGATGCTGAAATGACCGCGCATCTTCTGGCCAGAATGTTAACGGACCTGGAACAACAAATGGATGCTGAACTGGTTTGTCATGCCACCCTGAATCAGTTACAGCGGGTGCCGAAAAAAACCTTTGCCGACGCCATTGCCCGCATCATGGAAGAGAAAGAGAATAATCCAAAACAAACATCGATCCCTATCCACGAAGAGAAAACCAATGCCTGATTCCTCGAATCCAGAAGTCACAATTACCCAGTTGTTAAGTCAGCTTGCCAATACACCTGAAACCGTCAATTTCAGCCAGGTAATTGACGTGATACATGCTCATTATGATTACACTCCGACTCGCTTCACTAACGGGGAAGGCGAAAGCAGGGTAATTAACGAAGCTGGCAGTAACGAAGGCTCTTGTAAAATATTTGCCTTTGCGCAGCTACAAGGGCTGGATGCGGAAAAGACCCTGAACTGTTTTGGTGATTACTACAGAGAAGACGTACTGCAAAATCCGGAAGGTTCCGATCATGCTAATATCCGGAATTTCATGCGCTTTGGTTGGGATGGAATCAGTTTTGACAATCCGGCACTGGCAATTAAACCATCGGTATAAATAATAGACAGCTTTGTTGCTTTAGCATGAATTAAATTTTTTTAGACGTGCAGTATACCGGTAGTTAAAAGATTACTTTCATAAAAAATATTAAAAAACTATTTCTGCAATAAATATCAAACCTCCCTTTCTTACCTTAGTAACCAAACGTAAATTAAGGGATAAAAATGAAAATTATAAAAACATTTATTGCACTTCCATTACATATTGCATTAGTTTTTCCACTGCTTTTTCTTTTCTCCAATACTGCACTTTCCCAGCCTGCTCCATTTGGTACTCAAGGTGATATTGCTTTCGGTGATGCGCTTTGGGACGCGTTAGTGTCGGCCAGGCTTGCGGGGGACGACAGTATTATGGCCAGGCCTTATGAGGGCACACAGCCCCATGGCAACAAACTGGTGACACTGGAAAGCGATGTTACGGTGGATGGTATTACTGCCGAAGTCATCATCAAGCATAACTACGGTGGTGAAGGTGCAAGCATTGAGGCAGTATCCAATGATCCAAAAAAATTCCTCATGGCCACCACTGTCATGTTTCGTCGCCCGGGCTTTGATACTCAAAACCATGACTGGTTCTGGGCCAAGTACCTGCCAGATGGTTCTTATGACAAAGCCCCAAATGGCAACGCACTGGTAGGAAAGGGGCCGGGCTGCATTGCCTGTCACACAACAGCCCCTGGTGGGGATATGGTTTTTCTAAATGACCGCTATTAGAACGCAACAGAGATTACTATGAAAAGAACCGGGAGCAATCCCGGTTTTTCATACCTCATCGCTAGATCAGGACAAGCTGCCTCTGGATACCTGATGCTGGACTAATACCCATCAGGCGATTAAGCTTCCTGAAAATTGAGGAAAACTATTATGAAATCATTACTCCTGACCTGCATATCCATGGCCTGTTTTTTTGCGGCTTCTCCGGCTGCGCCCCATCATGCATTTGCTTCCGAGTTCGACATTAATAAACCTGTTTCTCTGACCGGCCCAGTGACAAAAATGGAGTGGACCAATCCTCATGCCTGGCTATTTATAGAAGTTGAAGATGAAAACAATAATGTTCAGGAATGGGCAGTAGAGCTAGTCGGTATTAACGATTTGCTTCGCCTGGGTTGGGGACGCGACAGGGTAGAAGTGGGTGATGTATTAAGTGTTCAGGGTTATGGGGCAAGAAACGGCACCAACACCGCCAATGCGGCCTCTGTCAGAATTACAGAGAGTGATGAACTGCTGTGGGAAAGTGTAGCCCGCAGCGGTAGAGAAGGCAGGGATCGCAGTCGAACACCGTTGTAGTAATTACAATTATCATAAACTTCGCAAACACAGCCTGTTTCCACCGCAAACATTATAGGGAAAAAATATGAGACGACTCTTTTCAGCGCTGCTACTCCTGGCCTTATCCGCCCCGCTGTCTGCCCAATGGCTTGGGCTTCCTACACCAGGCATCCCCCGCACCGTCGAGGGTGCACCTGATCTGTTTGCCCCACTGCCCCGCACTGCTGACGGGCATCCTGAACTGACCGGCCTGTGGCGCGTAGCTGCGGTAAGCGGTGATCTGGAAGATGACTCAAAAGCGCAGCCCTGGGCAAGGGAAACTATGGCCAGTCACGAACGCAACTACTACCGTGATGGCCCACAAATGCAGTGCATGCCGGGTGGTCCAGCCTTTATAACCGGAGGCCCTTCCGGTGGCGGCAGTCTCAGGCAAATTGTCCAGAGCCCATCAGTGATAGCCATGATCTACGGCGACCTGACCTCACGCCAGATTTTTACCGACGGCCGGCAACTTGAAGAAGATCCACTGCCTATCTGGATGGGTTATTCGGTAGGTCATTGGGAAGGCGATACGCTCGTGGTGGAAAGTAATGGCTATAACAACAAAACCTGGATGCATGCCTGGGGTCTTGAACATACTGAACAGCTACGTGTCACCGAACGCTATCGGCGTTTGGATTTCGGTCACATGGAAGTGGAGATCATCTTTGATGATCCCGGCGCATTTGAAGAACCACTGCATACCGTGGCGCAGATGGTATACGCGGCCGACGATGTCATTCTGGAAATTGTCTGCAACGAGGCCACAGAAGGTGGCGTTAAGCATTGGGTAGGTGACAAGCTCTCCGACGCCAGAGCATCCGCAGTTGAACTGGACACGGATATTCTCGCTCGTTATGTCGGCACCTATGAAGGCATCTGGCTCGAGTACCTGACCACAGTGGTGGTCACACTGGAAGATGGTGCCTTGTATCTCAGCAGAAATGGCGAAGCCAAAGAAGAGCTTATTCCACAATCAGAAAACTCTTTTATCTGTGCCAGCTGCACCTGGAGTCAGCCCTATGTTTTCAATAACGAGGGTGACGGTCTCGCCGCTTCTGTTCAGGAAGTGCAGGTTTCCGGGCGCTGGGTTTTTGATCGTGTTGAATAAAATTATAAAAAAATAATCAGAACGAGGTAATTTTCTGATTAGAAAAAATATGGTCTATTGCATAATTTCTTCAGGTAATCATGTAGTAGCGAATTTCGACACCCATGGGTAAACGCACCCCTTTGCAAACAAACAGTCGCCGGTTCATCCAGGCATATTTTTCTGAAGCAGTTTCAATCCGGGGCACGGTACGAAAATAATACTCGGAAGGGTCAACAATCTCGCCGGCATTGATCCTTGCGATAACGGCCGGTGATGCCTCCCGTATACCTGGTGCATCGATATAGATCAGTGCGCCATCGTCCGCCTGCAGGGTATAGCGCGCATGGATATCACTCATTCCGTCTGACCTGACAAGCTGCCAGTCAGCTCCGCCGCGAAGCACCACACCATTGAGTTTTGGTCCTGTTACAGTGCCCCCGGTAATGCCAATAATACGGCGCTCACCTATACCGGTATTGCCAAAAATCTGTGGAGATTCAAGGCTGGCCATTACTTCAAATACAAATTCCAGCGTGGGATCATCACTGGCTGTTGCCATCCCCGCATCAGGGGATTCAGGTTGTCTGCTTGTCATCATTGGTATCCTCTTGAGCTATGGCATTAAATAGCCCGGTTTTTTGTTTTCTCTTCTCTCTTTTCTCTCTTTTCTATCTTTTCCCTTGTATTACTGTCCCTGCTCCAGCATTAGCGGAATTATCAAATCTTCTTCATCTGCCAAATGTTGAAGCAGGCGTTTAAAAAACACATCAGCGCTGGATATACAACCATCGGCGGCGCGCTGATGAACACTGCTTTTTTTGGAAGAGCGAATAGAGCCCGCCAAGGCATTAAATTTTTCAGCGATCTCACTCATACCTTCGTGCAACAGATAATGGTCGTCTTCCAGCACATCAAATCCCGAAGCCAGACGTTTTTCAGTAGCCCTGAATCTGGGAAAATAATGATCATCCTCGATTGAATGGTGTCCCTGTAAATGGGACAGAAACCTCTGCAGAGGTGAGCCCAGACGTTTGACAAGTTCCTGCTCCTGGAATTTTTTCTCCCGATAATTCTTCGAAACAACAATCAACTGCCGGCTTTGATGGCGAAACTCATTGTGCTTATCAAGCCAGAACTGGGACATTGAAGCAGTTTGGCTCTTCCAGCTATTGCGGGGGAATTTTTTCAACAATACCTGAAGTTCATCCGGCCATTGTTTGCGTTGATCAATATCCAGATTCAAGTGAGATTTCCAAATACCTTGTGAGTAATGGAGGATGGGTGAATCAAATTCAGAAACAAGCACCGATGTCTTTTCGAATCTTCATCCTCTCATTTATAAAAGCTCTTTCGCCTTAACACGTTTTACTACCTCATCTTCATTCATTGACTGAAAAAGATTCGCGACTTTGGGAAACTGATTAATATCAACCTTGTCCCCTTCAAGCCACTGGCAAATAGTAAATAAATACATGTCACAAATCGTATAGTTATCCCCCATCACCCAGGGGCCTTCTATCATGGTACTTTCTATCAGTTCAAAACACTCGCTCATGGTGCTCGGTACTTTTGCCTTCATCGCTTCTATGGAGTGAGTATCGTCCGCTTCGACCCAACGGTAGCCCCTGTAGTTATGAGCATGCGCAACATGCACAGTCGAGGACAAATAACTGTTAAACGCCTGTACCCGGGCAAACTGGAATGGATCATTAACCGGGACCAGCTTGGCTTCGGGATAACTTTGAGCAATGTAGGCAAGGATGGCGATGTTTTCAGTAAGCAGCCCCTGGTCAGTCATCAGCGCCGGTACACGGCCTTTGGGGTTCATTGCCAGATATTTATCATCACGCTGCTCATTTTTGGAAAAATCCAGACGATGGGCTTCATAACTTGCCCCGACATGCTCCAGGGCAAGATGGGAGGCAAATGAACAGGCGTTGGGTGCATAGAAAAAAATCATGATGTGACCCTATATTGGAATATGCGGGAATGATGCATAAGCTCACAGAAATTTATGCTTTTGTAAAATCATTTTTTTATCCTGCCCCATAAAAAGCATAGTAAGAAGTATAAAAAGGGGACAGAATTTTTTAGAAAATAAATCCGTCCCCTTTTTTTCTTTTTTTTAGGACAATACCAGCCAGACGGCAATAGCCCCCATCAAAGAATAGGAATCTGACCCTTTTTTTTAAAAGGGGTCTGTGGCAAACACCGCTTTTCCGTTCACCAGGGTCAGAACGGGCCTGATGTGACGAATCTGTTCCGCATCCACATCCAGGTATGGCTTGTCGATTACCACCATGTCAGCCAGCTTGCCCACCTCTATTGAGCCCAGGGAATCCTCTTCACCAAGAAACCAGGCGTTATCAGCGGTGTAAAGCCTCAGCGCTTCCAGGCGACTGATCTGTTCTCCGGGAATGATTGGTTCACCACCCATATGATTGCCGGTCACCATGAAATACAGTGACAACCACGGATTCAGTGGCCCTACTACCCCGGAGTCTGTTCCTGCTCCCATGCGTATACCGCTATCCAGGAGCGTTCTCAGGGGTGGTCCGGGACGCCAGCCGCTGGACCCATTGCGCAGAATGTCATGATCCTGAACACGCACAGAGACACCGATAGCTTTCAGCCTGTCAATCTGCTGCGGGGTAATTTCAAAAATATGCTCCAGGGTCCAGCGCAGCTCAGCGATAGGTAACTCCGACGCCACTCTTTCCATGATCGATAGATAGCGTTCAATTTCATCTTCCCAGATCGTGTGCTGAGAAAGGGGCCAGCCTGCCTTGGCCACGTTCATATAGGCTTCAAACACTTCCTCATCAGTGGCTTCATCGGCAATAACCCGCTCGCCTACCCCCACCACTTTGTAAAAACCGTCGCCCATACCCAGGGTGGAATTGATCACACGGCCACTGACAGATCGCAGGTCATCCTGGTCCAGAATATCCCGATGGTCATATTGCAGACGCATACGCAAAGGCAGCTCACCATTGCGCCAGAGAATATCCATAATGCGAAAATTCGGACGCTCGTCGATATCCAGTTCTGCCCCCAGAAAATCACAGCAGCCCTGGTCGACAACGGTCGTCAGCCCGGTGGAAACAGCATAGGCCATATAGTCCCGGAAACGGCTCAACATGCGTTCATCTGTGCGGGTACGCAGGATAAACCTGAGTCCACCATCTCCCGCTGCAGAAATACCATCCTCATTGACGGGAATACCCCGCTCGACCAAGGTTCGTTTGCCAAGCTCATTGACGATACCATCGGCAAGATAACCACGTTGAATCCAGACCGGGTTATTTGGCACAGCGGCGGATAATTCTTCGGAACTTGGCAGCCGCTGTTCTTCAAACTGTAAAGCCGTCAACCCACCCACAGCGACAATCCATTCACCGGGATCTGCTTTTGCGGCGGCTTGCGCCAGTGCATCCTGGTACTCGGTAATGCTTGATGCGGATTCCTGCCCCTGGATGAATGGACCTGGCGCCTGGGCGGTGCGAATGAAATGAGTGTGGGAGTCGATAAGGCCCGGAATGACCGTGCGCCCTTCCAGATTAATAACATCGATACAGTCTCCACTGGTATCAAGGTCGTTACCAACCGCAACGATGGTATTGCCCTGGATGCGAACGGCAGAGACCGTTGTATCGTTTTCATCCATGGTAAGAATGGTGCCATTGGTGAGAATCAGGTCCGCAGTGCCCGGACAGGATTGTGCTAATACAACGCCTGACAAGTAAAGAAGATGAAATGCGAATGAGACATTCAAGATTTTACGAATCATGTGTTGCGACCTTTATAACCAATAATCTGGAAAGCATAATCCATAGCAGACCCCATCGCCACTACTCGCTGATGATTGGTTTCCGCTGATTGCTATCTGATGCCGATTAACCCTTAATCTGCTTGCGCGGACGCTCCTGCCATTCCTTAGTTGAATTGACCCTTGGGAACTCCTCGTCCGGTGCGGCCACACCCAGAAATTGGCAAAGGGGTTCCCAGCCCTCGGCTGGATTGAATACCAATAATTTTTCGGGAGGTACTTCGCTAATTACCGCGTCGTTATGCGCCTGGTAGATAGAGATTGCATACTCTTCATCCTGACTGCGGTTGTCGAAAGTCTGCTGGTTCAGCCTGCGCACCATGGCCTGAAAATCCGGATGGGCATCGGGACCCTCGAAACGTGCCACATGGGCGTCAGAAAAAATAGTGTTCAGCACACTCTGGTGCCAGCGGTGAGGATCGCGCACGCTCAGGATCACCTTAGCTTGAGGCCACTGCTGCATAAGTTCACGCCAGTAGGTACAGCCGGGCCAGTCCACTGTTGAGTGGTAACCGGCAAAGACCTCCTCCCAGTCCATACGCCCGCCACGGGCAAGTGTTGCCCAGTAACTGGCAAAATGAGGATTATTGATCACTTCCGACATGTGATAGCAAGGGCCAAAACCCAGGCGGTTCAGGGCATCACGTAAGGTCATGGTACCGGTGCGGCCGAAACCCGCGCCAATGACATCAAGAGCCATAGTTTCCTCTTCGATTGTTGTGGATCTGGCAAAAGTAAAATTCTAGCAAAATACCTGAAACAAACCATGGTTATTCCGCTAACTCTAAATATTAAACCAGTTATACAAATTGAATTTGGGTAGTCGGGGACACTAAAATCAGGTTACTCTGACCCCCTATTAACTCTATAAACTATTTAGAACTGACACGATAAGGAAAGACAAGCATGAGAAACGATGCCCTGCGGCTCGCCGTGTCCGCCTTGATAATATTCTCGATGACCTCCACTCAGGCGCAGAGTGTCGCACAGATTGACTTCGAGAGCGTCGGCCGCGCGTGGCCGCTGGAAGCCGACCTAAACGAGTATCATATGAGCGGCGCGACGCTGCGTCGGGGACTGGGTAATCCAGCCTACCGAACGCAGATTCCGTTTGATCCCCGGCGCGATCCGCAAACCGGCTTCGTCGGTTCCGCACGCGATGGTGAGACGCCGCCCGGGATCGAGCCGCTCGACGTGGATCTGTTCACTACCACTGACTTCTACCAGGATCGTGAGCGGTGGAGTGATCCGCGCTACTTTCGCTGTAACAGCTCCGCCGCGCTTGAGGACTTCTGGGGCGAAGAGGAGTTGATAGGCGAAAATCCACCGGTTTCAGCACCTTGGGGTTATTGCGACCGCGACTATCCGCGCGAATCAATCGTTAGCCCCTACCCATTCAGCACCGCGCAGGCACATTACGGAGCATTGCTTGCGGAAACACGCGAGCGTGGCGGCCCAACTCAACACACTTACGCTACCGTACCAGGCGAATGGACCGGGCGTTACCAGCATCCCGCGCTGTCGGATAACCAGTACTGGCTGCGCATGCGGCATGTTCAAATTCCCACTATCCTTTCCCTGCTGACGCCGGACTCGCAACTGCGCATGGTGCAGGAGGCCTATCACCATGGTCACACCAATGCGCCGCAATGGCCATCGCAATACTGCTGGCCGGAAGGCTTCCTGCGCCGCTGGCACGAGTCCGCGCTGTGGGAACAATCCATCATGGTGACCCCGAACATGGTGCAGATTCTGGCTGGCGTGGCGCGCAACTTCATTACCAATGTTCACATCGGTCGGGAATTCAATTTGGATGGTGAGGTGCCCCGACTGGGCGCCGACGTGCCGCGCTGGTATGGCGAGACCATTGGTTTCTGGGACGGGGATGTGCTGATCACCTGGACTTCAAACATCCAGGGGTGGACCAGCCACGCGGCGTTTGAGCACTCGAATCGCATGCAGACCATCGAGATCTACACGCCGAACCGGGACGATGATGGCACCTTCCTTGGCCTTAATCATGAGTCGATTCTTTATGACCCTGAAGTGCTTGTGGAACCGGTGCGTATTATCCGCAATGTTGTCAGGCTGAGCGGATTCGAGCAGGGCAACCCGCAGACTTTAGTCGAGTGCGTGCAGACAATCTTCCCCCTCGAGGGTTCTCCAAGCCCGGTCTCACCAGGTGACATGATCGAGTACGAAATACCGGACATGTATGGGAGACCCTGGGCGCACATCTGGGAAAAATACTGGGAAGAAGGCATGGAGCGGCCGCAAGAGGAAGACATTTTCAGTTTTGAATGAAAGGATTTTCGCGTTGGCCTGCTCAATACATTCACTGGCAATCGAAGGCCAGTTTGGAAATTGATTTTCAAGGCAACGGTATTCATTAATCCATAACTATTTGGACATCATTTTCATGCTAGAGAGAATCAGAAATATTTTCAGGAATCGCGACCCAGAACCTTTAGCGGAAGAGGTGGAGTATCAGGAAAGAATCGCCAATGAATTGTCATCATTTGACGAATGCACCAATGTGCATGATCTACCGGAAATATTTCATTACTGGTCAAACAAACATCTTGCTCCGGTAAAATTTCATCAGTTTGGCATCACTGACCCGGAACAATTCTTTTATCTATATGCAAAAAAATACCATGAGACTAATCCGGGAAAAGCAATGCTAATGGTGAGCATTGGCAGTGGAAACTGTGACATGGAAGCGCGTCTAGCAAAAAGGTTGGTTGACGAGGGTATTTCTCAATTCTCTATTGAATGTCTCGATATAAACGAAACCATGCTGGAGAGAGGCCGAGAGCACGCAAGAAATCTTGATGTTGAGAGATATATCTTTCCCCGCTATGGGGATTTTAATCATTGGCAGCCTGACAAAACCTATGATTTGGTGCTGGCCAACCAGTGCCTGCACCATGTAGTCGAACTGGAAAACCTGTTTGCCGCCATCAAATCAGCCCTGCATCAAGATGGTTATTTTCTAACTTCAGACATGATTGGCAGAAACGGCCATCAACGTTGGCCTGAAGCACTGAAAATAGTTAGGGAATTCTGGGACGAATTACCTGAGAACTATCGTTACAATCGGCTTATGCAACGGCAGGAGCAGAAATATATAAATCATGATTGTTCAGTCTCCAGTTTTGAGGGTATTCGCGCTCAGGATATTCTGCCTTTATTGAATGAGTATTTTAACTTCGAGTTATTTATTCCGTTTGCCAATATTGTCACCGTGTTTATAGACAGACCCTTTGGGCATAATTTTGATGCAAAAGGAGAATGGGACAGGGATTTTATAGACCGCGTTCATGCCCGGGACGATGCAGCCATTCTTTCAGGAGAGATAACCCCAACCCAGATGCTGGCAGTGCTTTGCAACAAAGAAGTCAGCACAACATTGCTTGACCCGCGTCTTACTCCTGAATTTTGTGCACGAAAAACTGACGCCTCATCAAGGTGACTTTAAAAAAAGTGAAAGACCAGGTGTTTTAGTACGTTTCATACTGCTTTGATAAAACATAATCTGCCGCCCTTTTATGCATTCATGTTCTTTTATATACAATCAGAATCCGGGCGCTTTTCTGCACATTTCTCCGCCAAACCAAATTAATACAGAGAAGTTAAACATGCTCTTTGACTAGGCCTTGTTCCTTGTTTAATCTTTCTATTTCAGCCCGAGTGAGCACGGACTGCGTTACTTGATTTATTTGAGAATGCATTAGCACGGGCTTTGCGCCTTTTAACACTTTAGATAAGCAACTAAATATCCATATCTAATAATAAAATAATGACTATCACAAATATTCATTTCGTAGGAAGTATTGGCCTTGAAGATGCCGACTCTGTTTTTCGAAACCTTGGCAAAATCATAGGTAGCAAAGCGCGACGCTATCCTGATGGAGAAACAGGTAAACGTCATTACTGGGTGCAGTGGCAAGGCGAGGTGTTTGGGAATCATCCTGCTTTTAAATTTGATGCTGAGCGAGAAAAGCTAACCGATACCGCTAATAAGACACGCCTTTATCGACTGAAAAGTCCAGTTGATATATCTGAATTGGCCTTTACCCCGCTGGGTTATGCCTCTGAAGCGATTGCTTCCTTTCAGCTCTTTTCATCATTAAAAAGAGACGGCGTCATTCCACCAAAGACGCGCTTTCAAGTCTCCTTACCCACACCAGTTGCAGTACTAATGACTTTTCTCATACCAGAGCATAGAAGCCTGGTTGAACCAGCGTATACAAAGGCTATGGAAGCTGAGATGCATACCATTTTAGCAAATATCCCTGCTGATGAACTAGCTATGCAATGGGATATTGCTCATGAGTTGGTAGCATTTGAAGGGAACTTTTCTTTGCCCTATGCCAATATTTTCGATGGCACATGTGAACGTGTTGCAAAACTTGTGGATCAAATTCCCGAGGCTGTCGAAACAGGCATTCATCTTTGTTATGGCGATCCCGGGCATAAACATATTATTGATCCCGAAGACCTGGGCAATTGCGTAAAATTTGCCAACGTACTACAAGCCAAATCAACAAGACCAATAAATTATTTCCATATGCCAGTATTACGCGAACGTAAAGATGAGTCATATTTCCGTCCACTAACAAATCTGGACATAAACAATGCAGAACTGGTGCTTGGACTTATTCATTATACAGATGGCGTGGAAGGCACGCTTGAGCGCATGGACACCGCAAATAAAGTAGTTGGAGATTATGCAATTGCTACAGAATGTGGTTTTGGTAGACGTCAGTCTGACACGATTCTCGATTTACTAAAAATACATGCAGCACTGCCTGTTAAATAATCGGGTTCCGACCAAATTTATTCATTGATCATCATGTTATCGTTCAATTTTTACCCTGCCGCATTTGTTTTTCTGCCCCTCCCAAAAAAATAGCAAGCCCCTGACGAAAAAACCCGGTTTCCACCGGGTTTTTTCGTTCATTCAGTTATTGAACCAGTGCAGAATCTATCGAGTGACCTCGATACTACTACTTGCATTATCAGAGCCCTCAGTATTGTCGACCACAAGCTTAACCCATAAAGAATCGTCATCCTTGTAGTATGACGTGTTATTAGCGCCCTTCAAGGCAGCAAGACTCATTTGCTGCGCGCCTGCAGCGGCGCTGTTGAAACCGGGCAGTTCAAAAATTAAGGAAGAACCTTTATCCATTTGGCTCAGGGAAAGGGACAGGGAATCTCTGGCTGTTTCTACCCTGACCTCGGCGCCACTGCGAATTGTGGTTTGCCCGGTGTACTCCCAGCGCCTGGCGTTACGGCTTAGCATTATCGGTTCTACAATAGGGCCACTGCCGAAACCCATGCTCGTACCAAGGCCGAAGTAACCAAAATCACCTTCGCACACCGCAGCCCCCCACTCTGGCCTGATCTCACAGGCATCCTCATCAGAGGCGATGCCGTTGTCCAGAACAATGTAGGAATCAGAGACACCACTGACCGAACCGTCCCGGTCATGGATCGCCGCACCGCGCCAGGCATTGCCGCGGCCAAAATCAGAAGCCCATCTGCGTACCACAGGCGGGAAACTGACCGGCTTGGCGTTGGTGAAATTTGCGCCCTCAATTGCGTTCTCTGTGCTCATCCCGAAGCTGGTATACATTAGATAGGAGAGTGCACCGGCATCGCGAAGCTCGTTGGGCTGGAAATTTACAAAGGTCGTGTTCACCACATCATGACGCATGTCGTAAAACTCGTAGCCACGAATCGGGAAATCCGGAATGGCGTTGGGCATGCTGCGGCCGTAGGCAATTTCCTGTGGTGTTTCTGGATTACCGATATTGTCGGACTCCCCGACAAAAATAGAATCTACAACCTTTGAGGTATAGGGGGCCTGACCAACGGCGGATGCCGCATGGGTGAAGCCGATAGCATTATCGGCAACCCTGAGATTTTCGAACAGGTGCAGTTCGCCTCGGCCCCAGACGGCGCCATTGCGATTCTTGTAGCTAGTAAAATTCTTGAACTCAGACACCAGCATCTCACTGTCCGTATCAGCCGGATCCGCATAGCTTACATGGTAGTTGCTGCCCGCCACACTGAATGTGTTATCGGGCCTGGGGCCACGGTCAAACATGAAGCCGTCAAAATTTGAATGGGCAGTGTTGCCGCTGAACTCGCGGACTTTGGTGCGACGCGGCCAGGTATTGGCACTTCTCTCGGTGCCTTCGAACGCCCCGATGGGGTGCACGGGCAAAGCGAACCAGTACCCTACTGCATCGGAACCCGCCGCCACATTGTCGATATAGCTATTGTCCGGATTAGTGATCCAGAACGTCGACGCCGTATTGTCCGAGGGAAGCAGAACATGCTCGGAGTTCTGGCCATTGGAGGCAGGCCGTCCCGGGCCAAGGTGGGTCGGATCACACGGCAGGGTCGGATGGCACATGGTCTGGATGCCCAGGTTTTTAACCACCTGATTTCCTGTCTCGACACCGTCTTCCATAAAGAAGCAGTGCCCGGTAGTGTTGTAGGTAACATTGTTTTCGACGCGCAGGTTATCGGTGCCATGTATGGTCACGCAGCGGTTGTAGGTATCGTGAATCGCAGAATTTTTAATGTATTGCCCAGCCACATCGCCATTGATATGCCAGTGGATGGGGTAACGGGCCAGCGTCAAGTGCTGACCCATGCGGAATAACTCAATGCCCGAGACTGTCATATGGCTGCCGGCCATCGCCATGATATGACCACCAAAGTAGGACTCTTCCGCTGACTCGGAGCCCTGCACCTTGATGTTGCGGGTCAGCATACCCACTTCACCGCGTTCATCCACGCCGTAGGTGATTTCACCGTAATGCATGTACTCCAGCGGCTCGTCCAGCGTGATGCGGTTGCGTCTTATGCGGGTGATATGGCGCCTTTCGGCCTGACGGGGATTAAAATCCGTTGAAGCCAGCACAATTTCATCACCGATACGCCAGCCACTGGCATCAAGCACCTCGATGCGAGTGCTACCGGCCTCAGCAGTTTGCGCCAGTTTGGTCCAGGAGTTCTCCCGATCACCGTGCAGACTTAGTACCCCAGGTGCCATGAGAATGCCGCGGTCGCCCATACCATTGATGTTCTCATCAGGGATATTATCAGTCAGCGTAATGATCGCCTTGCCCGTGAAAGGATTGCTTTCAGTGCCAATCTCCAGCCTGCCTCGATTGAGGATCCACTCGGTTGTGAGTTCCAGTTCCTCGCCATCAGCAAATGTGAGGCTGCCGTTAAGATTGATGCCGTTCAGTGCCGGTGGGCTGACGTTGAGGATAACGTCCATGCCTGCACCAATTGTGACTACGTCACCCTGCCCCGGCAGAGTGCCGCCGGACCAGGTGGCTGTATCAGACCACATCCCGTCTTTTATCGCCTCCGGGCCCTTCGCCTGTGCCTGTGCTTGTGCTCTGACACTGACACTAAAGCAGGTTGTAACAAGCAATGAAAGAAGAAAGAAACGACTGTACATACGCATTGAACCAGACTCCCCTTTACTCAAGTTTTTTTATTTCCGTTTTTTTAAATGCAACATTAGCATTATTTTCTATGCAATTGCATAGCTTAAGCGTTTCAATAAAGGGTTCAATAACAAGGTTGCCTTTTCTCACCGCTTTTTCATCGGAAATAAAAAACTGGCTTGATCCCAAGAATCAGCACAACTGCGTAAAGCACTGCAGCGACTGCGCCAACTGCACCCACGAAAGGCACCACGCCCAGTCCCAATATCATTGCGGCGACATTCAACAGTAGCGCACCAACCATTGCGCTACACCCCTCCATCGAGAGTCTGCCACAGCACCATGCCCAGCGTGATAGCTGCCACACCGGTTGCTGCTTTGGCAGTAAAAGAGAAAGAATGAAATTCGCAGCACGGGGAAGAAGACCTCTTTA
>Ga0181598_1000133_pt1 | contig 65389 bp, 72 predicted proteins | sample 041ome_4_FD_153295 | JGI IMG/M metagenome (GOLD analysis project Ga0181598, IMG submission 153295) | Coastal salt marsh microbial communities from the Groves Creek Marsh, Skidaway Island, Georgia - 041404US metaG (spades assembly) | ecosystem: Environmental > Aquatic > Marine > Intertidal zone >... | reverse complement strand
AAAAATTTAACTTACTTGGTCATTCTATGGGTGGAATGATTGTGCAGCAAATGAGTGTTAATTATTCAAGTCATATCAATAAATTAATTTGCTATAGCACTGGTTCTATTGGAGAAATGCCAAATAGATTTGAAACCATTGATGAATCTAGAAAAAAAATAAAAACAAATGGATTAGAAATTACTTCCTTAAATATTGCAAAAACTTGGTTTGTGAACGGTGAAAATGATCCTAATTTTTATCTTTGCAAAAATGCATCCTCCGAAACAACTTTGGACGCTGCTGACGCTTCCTTAGTGGCCATGAAATCATGGAATGGAAAAAATAACCTTTATAAAATCAATAACAAAACACTTATCATCTGGGGAGATTTAGATAAATCTTATGACAAAAACCAAATTGATATTTTGCATAGCAATATAAAAAACAGTGAATTAAAAATTGTAAATGGCTTCGCGCATAACGTGCATCTTGAAAATCCTAAAATTTTTAATAAATTATTGTTAGATTTTTTAATTTAAAATATATTTGACAAGTCAATAATTAAAGTGAATTATTGCAGTCTATTAATTAACTAAATAAAGGGGATTTATGAAAATTGTAAAAAGTTTAGTTGCAACACTTATTGTGAGTTTGTTTGCAACATCTGCTTTTTCAGCTGAAAAAGTAAAAATTGGTGATCCAGGTTGGCCTGGAGCAAAAGCTATAGCTCATTTATTGCAAGCGGTAGTAAAAGACAAGATTGGTGGTGAAGCTGATATTGTTCCTGGTAATAATGCTGCAATTTACGGTGCTATTGAAAGAGACAAGGGTGAGATTGAAGTTCATCCAGATATTTGGTTACCAAACCAAGAAGGATTTACAAAAAAACTTGTTAGTGGATCTGGCAATGGAAAATTAGTGATGAGCAAAAATCCTTATGAAGGAAATCAAGGATATTGTGTTTCTAAAAATTTTGCTAAAAAATACAAAATTACTTCAATTTTTGATCTTGGAAGACCAGAAGTTGTTAAAGCAATGGATAGTGATGGAAATGGAAAAGGTGAATTCTGGATTGGAGCACCTGGATGGGCATCAGCAAATGTAAATGAGATCAAAGTAAGAGATTACAAATTACTAGAAGCTGGTATTGAGCCTATTAGAGCTAATGAGCCTGTTAAAGATGCAAGAGTTAAAGACTCCATTGCAAAAGGCGAGGGTTATGCTTTCTATTGCTACAAGCCACATGCGATTTGGTCTACTTATGATATTGTAATGTTAACAGAGCCAAAACACGATCCAGCAAAATATAAAATGGTTCAACCCAATGCTGATCCAGATTGGCAAAAGAAATCTTATGTTGCGAGTAAAGATGCACTTAAGCAAATTCAAATTGGATGGTCTAAAAGTTTAGAAGCAAAGTCTCCTGCAATCGCAGGTTTCTTTAAGAAGTTTCAACTTACTGCTGATGACGTAGGTGCTTTAGCTTATGAAATTTCAACTAAAAAAAGAAATCCTACTGAAGTAGCAAGAGAATGGATGAAGAAAAATCCTAAAAAAGTTGACGCTTGGTTAGGATTATAATCCATAATCTTTAAAATATTTAAATTAACCTGGTAATATAATTACCAGGTTAATTTCATCTCAAATTATTGTACAAACACTCATGACTGAAGTTGCTATAAAAGTTGAAAATGTTTGGAAAATATTTGGAAATAATTCTCAAGAAGTAATTCACTCCATACAAAACAATAGTATTAGTAAAAAAGAAGCTTTGGAAAAGTACAATGCGGTCATTGGAGTTTCCGATGTGAGTTTTGAAGTTCTGCAAGGAGAAATTTTTTGCATAATGGGTCTTTCTGGTAGTGGAAAATCTACCTTAGTTAGACATTTTAATCGTTTATTAGAACCCACTTCAGGAAAAATATTAATCAATGGTATTGATATTATGGGTCTGGATGAGCTTACATTGAGAGAATATAGAAATAAAAAAATTGGCATGGTATTCCAAAATTTTGCATTAATGCCTCATAGGTCAGTCATAGATAATATTGCAATGCCATTAGAAATTAGAGGAATTAATAAAAATCAACGATATCAAGAAGTTGAAAAAATTTTAGAAATAGTTGAGCTTACGGGATGGGGCAATAAATATGCTCATGAATTATCTGGTGGGATGCAACAAAGAGTAGGTTTGGCCAGAGCTTTAGCTGCAGATCCAGAGTTATTGCTTATGGATGAGCCTTTTAGTGCTTTAGATCCACTAATTAGGAGGCAGTTACAAGAGGAATTCATTAATTTGTCTAAAAAAATGAAAAAAACAACCATATTTATTACTCATGATTTAGATGAAGCTGTAAGAGTAGGTCATAGAATTGCAATCATGCGTGATGGTCAAGTTATTCAGGTTGGAACACCAGAGGAAATTATTTTAAATCCTGTTGATGAGTACGTGAAAGAATTTGTTAAAGGGATATCAAGATTAAAAGTAGTAAAGGCACATAGTATTATGATGCCTATAGAGAATTATAAAAATCTCAATCAATCCATTCCGAAAAATTCATACAAAATTTTAGAGGATGATAATTTAAATAAAATTATAGAAGCAGCCATAAATCAAGATGAAGATATTACAGTATATGATGAAAGTAATAATCTGGTCGGCATTATTGATAAAAAAAATCTTTTAAAAAATGTGGTTGAAAAATAGATTATGAATTATGACTCTGAAATAACAAAATTTGTAAAAACAAATTCTTCTTATTATATAAGAGAATTTACTAGAATTGGTAACAGTTCGAAAAAAGTTTTTTCTTTTAATATTTTTGCTTCTCTTTTAGGACCCGTATGGTTTGGATCAAGAAATATCTGGAATTATGCATTAACTTTTTTAATTTTAGAAACTTTTTCTATAGTTCAAATTATGCGAGGTTTTTTTGGAAATGTAACTACTGAAATTTATTCTAAAATAGCTGGTATAGAAAGCACATTGGTGTTTCGTAATAAGCAATTATCAGCAGCATATGAAAAAGCTCCTGAAAAAGTAGCGGTTTTCAAGAGAGCAATAGAGTCTTTAGAAAAAGCAATAACAGATTATAAATTGGAGGCGAAGGCAATAGAGGAGAGTGCTATTTATATAGCAATTTTTGGAATTGTAGGATTATTTATAATAAAAATTATTCAAGGAATTGTTGCTAATCATATATTGGAAAAAAAATTTTCTAATTATTTGTCTGATAGTTCCATAAGTGCAGAAATTAAAAGCAAAAATATATTTTTTAGTATTTTGTTTACGATAACAATTATTATTTTTACTTCTATACATTATGCTTTTCCAGATACTTGGATTTTTTTAAATAACTTTCCAACTCACCCAGATATTAGACTAACTTCTATAAAGTGGATTGAAACAGGATTTAATTTTGCCACGTTAAAAGGAGATGCATTTTTTGATGGTGTTAGCCAGGCTATTAGATCAGTTTTAGATTTTCTTGAACTTTTATTTTTAGGAACGCCCTGGATTGTAATATTTTCGGTAATTGTTCTTTTGACAACATTATCAGCTGGTCCAAGAGCAGGAATAATTACTGGTTCTTTTTTGGCCTACATGGGGCTTTTGGGTTTTTGGAAACTTGCTATGATCACTATAGCACTTCTTAATACAGCTGCAGCATTAAGTATAATTATTGGAATACCGCTCGGTATTTATTGTTCACGTAGGCCAAAATTTTACTCTTTTATAAGACCTATTATGGACTTTATGCAAACAATGCCAGCGTTTGTCTTTATGATACCTGTCATTGCCTTCTTTGGAGTTGGTAAAGTTGCGGCTGTGTTAATAACAATGATTTTTGGTGGAACACCAGTTGTTCGTTTTACAGTGCTTGCTTTAAAAGGAGTTCCAGAAAATGTTAGAGAGGCTGCTATTTCTTATGGAGCCTCTAAGTGGTATTTATTAAGAAAAGTGGACCTACCACTAGCCGCTCCTACTATTATGGCAGGTGTTAATCAAACTGTGTTACTTAGCTTAACTATGGTTGTTGTTGCTTCATTAGTTGGAGCAAAGGGTCTTGGTTTAGAAGTTCTTGAGGCACTCCAATATACAAATGTTGGACAAGGAATATTAGCAGGTATTGCAATATTATTTTGTGCTTTGATCTTGGATAAAATAGTTCAAGGAAAGAAAAATTAAATTATTATTTTTCTGTACCAGCAATAAGTCTCTTAATGTTTTCTCTATGTGTGTAAATTGAAAAAATAAAAAAGAAAAAATTTAAATAAGTAATATTAAGATCATAAAAAAAGTATGAACAAGGAATTATAATTAAAAATGCAATTAAAGCAGATATAGAGGATATTTTAAATAATTTAGCAATTATTAACCAACTCAAACCATAAATTACAAATAATACAGGGTTTAAAATTAGTATATTTCCAATGTAAGTAGCCACACCCTTACCACCTTTAAATTTTAACCATACTGGAAACACATGACCCAAGTAAACGATAATTGCAGATAAATACGCATATTCAGAAAAGTATAATAAACTCAAGAAAACAGCCAAAGAACCTTTGCCCACATCAAAAATTAAAGTGAGAAGTGCTAATTTTTTACTTCCAGTTCTTAAGGCGTTTGTTGCTCCTATGTTGCCTGAACCAATTTTTCTGATATCGCCGAAACCTAATAGATGAGAAAATAAAAGACCAAATGGAATACTGCCTAATAGGTATGAATAAATTACAACTATAAAAAAACTCATCAATTACTAAAAACTAATCTACCATTAATAAATGTTTTTTCTACTTTGCCCTGTAGTTTTCTATTTTCGATTGCTGTATTTTTAGATTTGGATTGGATATTTTCTTTTTTTAGTACCCAGGGTTTTTCTAAATCAAAAATTGTAATATCTGCTTCTCCACCAATTGACAATGTTCCATTTCTTATTCCTAAAATTTTAGCTGGGTTAGATGTGAGATTTTTTATTACCGTATTTAAATCACAAAGATTATTATGAACAAGTTCTAAGGCAAGGGGAAGAAGCGTCTCTATACCTGAAGCTCCTGTTGTTGCTTGCTGAAAAGTTAATCGTTTAGATTCTTCATCTTCAGGTTTGTGATCTGATACTATTACATCAATTATTCCTTCATTCACCGCATGAATTAGTGCCAGTCTATCTTCTTCACTGCGAAGGGGAGGTGATAATTTTAAAAAAGTTCTAAAGTCACCTATGTCATTATCATTAAGAGACAGATTATTAATTGAAACACCGACAGAAAATTTCATTCCCTTTTCTTTTGCAGATTTAATTAAATCAATAGATTTTTTTGATGATATCAGGGCAATATGATATTTTGTTTTATATTGCTCTAATAATCTTAGGTCTCTTTCTATAATAATTTGTTCTGCTATATCGGGTATTCCTTTTAAACCAAGCTTAGTAGCTAGTAGGCCATCATTCACAACTCCATTTTCTGACAAAAAGTTATCTTGCGCAAATTGAATAATTAAAACATCTGTATTTTTTCCATAGTTAAAAATTTGATCCATCACTTTATTATTTTGAACACAACTAACACCATCAGTAAAACCCCATGCCCCTCTTAATTTTAAAAGACCGAATTCAGTCATATCATTACCTTCGGCATTTTTAGTTAGTGTAGCCAAAGGAAATACTTTAATGATTGATTTATCTCTTGATCTTCTTTTCACGAAATCAAGTGTTGATACATTATCAATAACTGGAACTGTATTTGGCATGGTAGCAACTGCAGTAACACCTCCAGATATTGCTGCTTGACTTAAGGTTCTAAAATTTTCTTTATATTCAAATCCAGGCTCCCCAACAAAGACGCGCATATCAATGATACCAGGTATAGTAATTTTGTTCTTACAATCATAAATTTCTGCGTCTGAGATATTTTCTTTTGTAACTGTTGTTCCTAACGCTTCAATTCTTCCTTTTTCATTAATTAAAATTCCTCCAATTTCATCAATATTATTTGCTGGGTCTATAATTCTTGTATTGAGGATACACTGTTTTTTCATTTATTATTTTCCATTAAAATTTTTAGCACTGCCATTCTCACTGCAACACCCATCTCAACTTGTTGTACAATAATACTGCGATTAATGTCGTCAGCTAAATTAGTATCAATTTCTATTCCACGGTTCATTGGGCCTGGATGCATAATTAATGCATCTGGTTTAGCATTTTTTATTTTTTTATAATCAAGTGCAAAAAATTCATAATATTCTCTTGTGGATGGTACGTAAGATCCATCCATTCGTTCTGTTTGCATTCTTAGCATCATAATAATATCAGAACCTTCCAGGCCTTTTTCCATATTAGTAAATGCTTTCACTCCAAAAGCCTCAATGTGTTTTGGCATAAGAGTAGAAGGTCCAATTACCCTCACTTCTGCACCAAGCATATTTAATAAGTAAATATTAGATCTTGCTACTCTTGAATGCATAATATCTCCACAGATAGCCACTCTTAACCCTTCAATCTTTCCTTTTTTCATTTTTATTGTCATTGCATCTAACAATGCTTGGGTAGGATGCTCTCTTCTTCCATCTCCAGCATTAATGACAGAGCAGTTAACTTTTTGTGATAATAAATTAGCAGCACCAGAATCCTGATGTCTTATTACTAAAATATCTGGATGCATTGCGTTTAAAGTCATTGCAGTATCTATAAGTGTTTCACCCTTTTTGATGGATGAATTCACAACGTTCATATTCATTACATCTGCACCAAGTCTTTTACCTGCAAGCTCAAAAGAACTTAAAGTTCTAGTTGAGTTTTCAAAAAATAAATTGATTTGTGTTTTTCCATTAAGAATTTTTAATTTTTTATTTTCCTGACGATTAAGCTCTACAAATGCCAATGACTCATCCAGAATAAGGTTTACCTCTGGAATAGATAAATATTGAATACCTAAAAGATGTTTGTGATTAAATTTAATAGCTTGATTTTGGTTTGATGCCATTAAAACCAGGTCTATAGGCTGATTTTGATATCAAAGCAAGTTATTTGTTTAAATAGTCAATAAAACCTTGCAAAATAAAAGCTGCTGAATTTTCATCCAATCTCTCTTTTTTAGATGAGCTATTAATGTTTAATTTCTCCATGCTTTTAAATGCACCTTCACTAGATAATCTTTCATCCCACAAAGTGACAGGTAAAGAAATAAATTTTAATATATTTTTAACAAAGTCCTTCGTTGATTGAGACCTTCGACCTTCAGAACCATCCATGTTTATTGGGTGACCAACAACTATACCTTTAATTTCATTTTCTAGAATTATTTTATTAAATTTTTCAATGACATTTTTAAGTTTGTCCACTTTGATAGTTTCATAAGGTGTAGCTATAATGTGCGAGCTATCACATATGGCCACTCCAATATTTTTTTTACCAGGATCAATTCCTATCAAACGCGAGCTTTTGCCAACTTCTTGGGCAAATTCAGAATTCTCTAAAAGGTTGTAAGTTTTCATTAAAGTGTTAATTTACCGTAATTTTTCACTAAGTCTAATGTCAATTAATAAAGAAACAGTAAAGAAAATTTCAAAGTTATCAAGAATTGCTTCAAATGAACAATTTGAAGACTCTATGATTAAAGATCTTAATTCTATTTTGACATTTGTTGAACAGTTAAATGAATTAAATATTAAAAATATTGAACCTTTATCCTCTGTCGTAGAGCAAAAATTATTTCAGCGAGAGGATGTTGTTAAAATAATGAATGAAAAGGAAGATGTATTAAAAAACTCACCACATAAAAATGAGAATTATTTTGTAGTTCCAAAAGTGATCGAATAATTGAATGACTACAATTGCAAAATATACTTTAGTTGAACTAGTTAACAAAATTAAGTCCAAAGAAATTTCAGCTGTTGACGCTACAAATGCCTATGTTGAAAGAATTCAAAAATCAAAAAAATTAAATGCATTTGTGACTGAAACTTTAGAAAGTGCTTTAGAGCAAGCAAAAAAGGCTGATGAAATTAATCAAAAAGATGGAGCTTTATCTTGTGCGCCGATTGCGGTTAAGGATTTATTTTGTACTAAAAATGTTCAAACTACTGCATCAAGTAAAATTTTAAAAAATTTTATTCCTACCTATGAGTCTACCGTCACCTCTAAACTTTGGGATCAGGGTGCGTTTCTTCTAGGAAAATTAAATTGTGATGAATTTGCCATGGGATCTTCCAACGAAACAAGCGCTTACGGTAATGTTATTAATCCCTACAAAAATAATAATGACGATTTAGTTCCCGGAGGTTCATCTGGAGGTTGCTCTTCAGCTGTAGCTGCTGATTTAACATCTGCTACCGTTGGAACAGACACAGGTGGATCTATTAGACAACCAGCTGCTTTTACTGGGATAGTTGGATTAAAGCCCACTTATGGTAGGTGTTCAAGGTGGGGAATTGTTGCTTTTGCATCCTCATTAGATCAGGCAGGACCCATGACTAAAGATGTTGCTGATAGTGCATTAATGCTTGATGTAATTTCAGGTCATGATGAAAAAGACTCAACTTCAGCAAATGTTAAGAAAGGAGAATTCTTAAAAAATTTAAATAAAGATATTAAAGGCTTAAAGGTAGGAATTCCAAAGGAATACATCGTAGACAATATGCCAAAAGCAATACAATCTTTGTGGGATAAGGGAATAGAGTTAATGAAAGACTCTGGCGCTATTATTAAAAATATTTCATTACCACACACAAAGTACGCTCTGCCGACGTATTACATAGTTGCTCCAGCTGAAGCCTCTTCTAATTTAGCTCGTTATGACGGTGTAAAATATGGTTTTAGAGCTCCAGGAAAAGATTTAATAGAAATGTATGAAAATACTAGAGCTCAGGGGTTTGGCAATGAAGTTAAAAGAAGAATTATGATTGGAACTTATGTTTTGTCCTCCGGTTACTATGATGCTTATTATTTAAAAGCTCAACAAGTTAGAAGATTAATTAAAAATGATTTTGATAGTGTTTTTAATGAAGTGGATACCATTTTAACACCTACTGCACCATCTTCTGCTTTTAAAATTGGAGACAAAACTGAAGATCCAATTTCTATGTATCTGAACGATGTTTTTACCGTCCCTGTAAATTTAGCAGGATTGCCTGCAATTTCTTTACCAGGAGGATTAGATGAAACTGGTTTGCCTTTAGGATTGCAGTTAATTGGAAAATCTTTTGATGAACAAACTGTTTTAAATGCTGCGTATGCATTGGAGGAAAAAATTGGATTTCAATCACAAGTAAAAGATTGGTGGATGTAAATGACTGAAAAAAAATTTGATTATTATTTAGAGGGACAAACTGGAAAATGGGAGGTTATCATCGGCTTAGAAGTGCATGCACAAGTTACATCCAATGCTAAATTATTCTCATCCTCATCAACTAAATTTGGTTCTGATCCTAACTCACAAGTTAGTTTAGTTGATGCTGCAATGCCAGGTATGCTTCCTGTGATCAATAAGTATTGCGTAGAGCAAGCAATCAAAACAGGACTTGGACTAAAAGCAAAGATTAATAATTTTTCAAAATTTGATAGAAAAAATTATTTTTATGCAGATTTGCCTCAAGGATATCAAATATCTCAATTTAAGTTCCCTATAGTTGGAGAAGGAAAAGTTATTTTAGATATGCCTTATGGTACTAAAGAAGTTGGTATTGAAAGATTACACTTAGAGCAAGATGCCGGAAAAAGTTTACATGATCAGGATCCCCAAAATTCTTTTGTCGATTTAAATAGATCTGGAGTAGCCTTAATGGAAATTGTTGGTAAGCCTGACCTGAGATCTCCTGAAGAAGTCGGTCAGTACGTAAAAAAATTACGCTCTATTATGCGTTATTTGAATACTTGTGATGGTAACATGGATGAAGGTTCTTTGAGAGCTGATGTCAACGTATCTGTTAGAAAAGTAGGATCTACGGAACTTGGTACAAGATGCGAAATTAAAAATGTTAACTCAATAAAATTTATGCAGCAAGCCATTGAATATGAAGCAAAACGTCAAATTGAGATAATTGAACAGGGTGGTGCTATTAATCAAGAAACAAGATTGTTTGATACAAAAAAAATGGAAACTAGATCGATGAGAAGCAAAGAGGATGCGCATGATTATCGATATTTTCCCGATCCTGATTTATTACCATTAGAATTAGATCAAGATTATGTAGATACTATCAAGAAATCATTACCCGAGCTTCCAGATGAGAAGAAATCAAGATTAATGAATGATTTTGGCCTTTCCAGTTATGACGCAAGTATAATTATATCAGATCAAGAAATCTCAACCTATTATGAAGAGGTTGCTAAAAACTCTGATTATAAACTGGCTGCAAATTGGATGATCGTTGAGCTCTTTGGTATCTTAAATAAAGAAAATAAAGAAATTAAAGATTCACCAGTATCAGCAAAAAATTTATCAAAATTAATTAATCTTATTAAAGATAATACAATATCAGGAAAAATTGCAAAAACAGTTTTTGAAGATATGATAAAAGGTGACCAAGATCCTGAGGTAATAATAAATAAAAAAGGTCTAAAGCAACAATCGGATCCTAAAGAATTAGAAAAAATAATAGATAAAATTGTACAATCTAATTTAGATAAGGTTGAACAATATAAGTCAGGAAAAGATAAACTGTTTGGTTTTTTTGTTGGTCAAGCAATGAAAGAAACACAAGGTAAAGGAAATCCAAAATTAATAAACGATATTTTAAAAGAAAAATTAAAATAAATTGTGTTAAAAAATATCAGTTTTACACCAGAACTAGAAAAATATTTAAATCAAAACTCTATTGAAAATTTAGTTTTACAAGAACTAAGAGATTTTTCCTTTAAAGAATTGGGCGATGTTGCAAATATGCAAGTAAGTCCTGAGCAGGCATCTTTTCTGCATATGCTTATAAAAATTGGAAATTACAGTCAAATTTTAGAAGTGGGAACATTTATGGGGTATAGCACTTTAGCGATGGCCCTCGCATTAAATGATAATGGAAAAATTATTACAGTAGATCATGATCTCAAAACTACAAAGCATGCTACAAAATTTTGGAAACAAGCAAATGTCTTGGATAAAATTACTTTAATAAATGAAGATGGTTCAAAATCTTTACAACAATTTAAAGAAGAAAAATTTATATTTGATTTTATTTTTATAGATGCAGATAAATCAGGATATAAAAATTACTTAGAATTATGTCTTAATTTAATATCTGATAATGGATTGATTGTGTTTGACAATGTTTTGTGGAAAGGAAAAGTTACTGATCCATCTATTAATGACAAGAAAACCAACACTATTAGGGAGTTTAATGATTTTATTAAAAATGATAATAGAGTGGATACAACAATGATTTCCATAGGCGATGGAATGACACTATGCCAAAAGAAGAAAATTTTGAGATAATTAGCTTTTATAAATTTGCTCATTTAAATAATCTTGAAAAGTTTCAATTAACTATAAAAAAATATTTGATTGATAACCATTTAAAAGGAACAATTATTATATCGCCCGAAGGTGTTAACGGTACAATTTCAGGCAAATTTGGTTTTATAAATGAATTTAGTAATTTTATTTATAACATTTTTTCTTTTGATAATTTTGATGTTAGTAACGTGTCCAAAACTAATTCAATTCCTTTCGAAAGACCTAAGGTTAAAATTAAAAAGGAAGTTGTTCCAATAGAAAAAAAAGTAATAAGTAGAGAAGGTAAGCACATATTGCCTAAAGATTGGAATGATTTTATTCAAAAAGACGATGTTACAGTCATTGACATCAGAAAATCTTTTGAAAACAAAATTGGAAGTTTTCAAGGTGCAATTAATCCAAATGTAAATAGTTTTAGAGAATTTAAAGGTTATTTTGATGAGCTTGTTAAAAAAAATAATAAAAAATTAGCTATTTTTTGCACAGGTGGAATTCGTTGCGAGAAAGCTTCTGAATATTTGAAAGAAAAAGGTGTTGAGGAAGTCTATCAATTGCAGGGGGGTATTTTAAATTATATCAATACTATTCCTGAGGAAGAAAGTTTATGGATGGGTGAATGTTACGTTTTTGATAAAAGAGTTGCCGTCAAACATAATTCCAACCCAGGAAGCTACACTATGTGTTATGGCTGTCGTATGCCAATCAATGATAAAGACAAACAATCAGAAAAATTTATTGAAGGTATTGCTTGCCCTTACTGTTATGATAAATCTAGCGATGAGCAAAAAAAAAGATTTGCTATGAGACAATTTAATAAAACAAAAAATAAGGAACACTCTAAAAATGATAAATAATATACCTGATGTTAACTTTGTAGTCAGAGTTGATGGAAAATTTGAAACTAAAAAAAGCGATTTTTATTTTGCAAATAAAAAAATTGTCTTATTCGCTTTGCCAGGTGCATTTACACCGACCTGCACAAGTTACCATTTACCAAGTTACGAGGATAAATATGATGAATTTAAAAAAATTGGCATTGATGAAATTTATTGTTTATCTATGAATGATCCTTTTGTGATTGAGTTTTGGAAAAAGGATCAAAAAATTTCAAAAGTTAAGTTTATTCCAGATGGAAATGGAGATTTTACAAAAGCTATGAATATGATTTCAGATCGTTCCGCTTCAGGTATGGGTCCAAGATCTTTTCGCTATTCCATGTACATTGATAACAAAAAAATTGTTAAAATTTTTAAGGATGAAGATGGAAAGTTTGATGTGAGTGATTCAGGAACTATGTTGAATTTCTTACAATCGATGAATGGCTAAAAAATCAAACAGACCAATTACCAAGTCTGCTAATCCAGAACCAAAAGACAAATCAAGTAATGATTGGATTATTTGGGCTGCTTGGGCTGATCGTATTACTTTTGAGGATATAAAAAAAAATTCTAATAAAACAGAGTCTGAAGTCATTAAGATAATGAGATCTACCCTCAAGCCAGGCTCCTTTAAACTCTGGAGACAAAGAGTTCGTGAGAAATCGATAAAAAATCGTAAGAAATTTGAATATTCAAGAAAAATATTAAAAGATAAAAGTTATAAAAAAGAATTTTAAAATATTTTTTAATTAAGCGTTTTTTTGCAACAATTTGAAATATAAGATATATCAATTTGAAATTAAATTGGTCAGGTGGGTGAGAGGCTGAAACCAGTCGTTTGCTAAATGACCTTACGAGTAACATCGTAACGAGGGTTCGAATCCCTCCCTGACCGCCATAATTATGTTAAAAAAAACCTTTTCATTGGGAGAAGTTCTCTCTTCTTCTTTTCAGTTTGTCTTTTCCAATTTTAGTAAAAGATTGAAAGATGGTTTTGTAATTGTATTCATTGTTACAGTTGCGTTTAATTTATTAAATTTTTTAATTAGCAAATCTATTGCAACAAATTTTACTATCGTTTTATTTATTTTGTTCTCAATGTTTTTAACAAGTTCTATTGGAATTTCTGTACATAGAGAAATTTTAGTTAAAATTAAACAACCTTATTTATCTGAACTGTTAACAGCAAATTGTTTTAAATACTTTTTAACTATATTAACTTTGACGATAATTGCAGTTTCTCCCCTGATTATACATTATCTATTTAAGAGCAGTGGGAATTTAAAAATATTAAATTTAGATATATCTTATCTATTCTTTCTTTGGATATTTTCAGTCATTATCTCACTGAAATTTATTTTTAATTTACCAAAAATTGCATTAAATAAAAAAACTCAATTTTCAATTACATCTATGAATGAATGTGGAAATAAATTATTTGTTCTTTTTATTGTTATTACTCTAATTTTTTTCATACCTTCCTTTATTATTTTATCAGTGCAAATCACATTGTTAACAAACAATCAGGAGATCTATGCAATCGCGAAACCTTTATTTGATCTACTATCTTTTTATATATCTTATATTAATTATTTGGTTTTATTTGCAGCAATTTCTTTTGCTTATCAAAAAAATTAATTTAATTGTACAGAAGTCGTTGAATACTATTTTTTACAGGTTTTTGATTTAAAACATATTTATAGACATTGATATTTTCAATAACTCGCTGAACGTAATTTCTTGTTTCTAGAAAAGGAATATGTTCAATAAAATCCAATGTATCAATCTCCTTTTTTCTAGGATCGCCAAATCTTTTTAGCCACCTGCTTACTCGATGAGGTCCAGCATTATATGCAGCTAACGCTAAGTAAATATTATTATCAAAATTTTTATACAGTTCAGAAATATAGTAGGTCCCTAGTTGTAAATTATAAAATTCATTTTCTGTTAATTTATCTTTGCTATATGAAATATTTAATTGCTTACTTAGCAGCTTGCCTGTTGCCGGCATGATTTGCATTAATCCTTTTGCCCCTACATGACTATTTGCTGATCTATCAAATTCACTTTCCTGTCTAATAAGTGCCAAAATATATTCTTGATCTAAAGTAATATTGCCTTTTACTTCATGAGGAGTTTCAATTATGGGGTAGTTTAAATCTAATAAATTTATACCTTCATATGAGGCTTGTTTTGCTATTTGAATTGAATAATCTAATCGTTCAACTTTTTGGGATAGTGTTCCTGCAAAAATTCTATTTTCTAGTTTAGTATCCTCGCCGCCAATGTGTTTAATGAAGTCTTTTGATCTTTTGGTTTCATCCAGTTCATTAAGCAAAATAATTACTTTGGCTAGATCTGTTTTTAAAAACTTATTATATTTATCTTTATCTAGTTTGTAGTCATTTCGTATTGAAATTTTTTCTTTTCCAATTTTGTTTAGAGCCAATTGTCCATAAAAAGTAGTGGTATGAATTGCTGCAATTTCATACCATTTGAAGGCTTCATCTTTTTTTCCTAATTTTTCATAGCTTTTACCCAGCCAAAAAGCTCCTCTTGATCTGCTAATTGGATATCCAACAGAATCGTACATAGTTTTAAAATGAGCTATAGCTTCATCTGCTTTGTTTAAGAAACTTAAAGCAAGCCACCCAGCATGCCATTCTGCATCAGCCAGTTCTGCTTTTTCCGTTATTCCATGGTTTGTTAGTAACCGGTATGCTTCATCATATTTTTTTTGATCAATTTTTTTTCTAGCAATTATTAGTTTTTCTTTAAACCATAATTCGGGTTTAACTAATTTTTCAGGTTCATTAGTGTAGATATTAATTATTTCTAATGCAGAATCGTATCTTCCTCTTTTTCTTCTCCATTTCATCCTGTCGTATTGCAATCCCACATTTGAAATCATATTTTTTGGCACTTTGTTAATTGCACTGTCTACTCCATATGATCTGGTCATTAATGAAAATCGTGCAAAATAAAGTTCCTTATAATTTTTTGGTAGATAGGGGATGGTTTTTTTTAATTCCCAATATTCATTTTCCCAAGCCATGTATTCTGCTCTTTTTATGAAGTCTTCTGAAGTTAAAATATATTTATATTTTTTGCTGACATAGCTAAAATCATCTTTTGACAAAAAAGCTTTAACAAAACCCTCTTTTATCAATTGTTTTGCCATTGTTTCTTTGCCGGCTATGAGTAATGCTTCTCCATATTTCATTTCTCCATATCCACTGAATGGTTGCTTTGATTTAAAAAAATTAATTACGTGAGCTGGGGCAACTTCTTTGAAGTCAATTTTATGCTCAGCTAAATAACGAAGGCGATCAATTCTTGGCCAATTATTATTTTTATCTATGAATGCAACATAGTCATAGAATGAAGCGTTGTTATTAGATTCAATTAAGTAATTCCAATCTACTAATTTTGTTATAATTGGGTCAGATGCTTTTTGTGCTTCATTAAAAGCTAATTTCCAATTATTTCTTTTTATATAATTAAAAATTTTTTGAGCGATTTTAAAATCTTTTTCATTAATTATTTTTGACGAGGTTTTTTTTATGCCTAAGTCGATAGGTTTTTCAGGAGGTAAAATTCCTTCAATATTTGAAATTTCTATTTTAGTATTAATTTCTTTTTGATTGTTGTTAGTTTCTTTTTTTATAATTTCTTTTTTTTCAATTATTTTTTCTGGTTTTTTATTTTCAATTTTTTTTTCAATTATAATTTCACTTGGCGACGCAATTTTTTTTGGATCTATATTTTTATCAATATTACTCGTATTAATTAAATTTTTTGGTTTTTCTTTTGGTTCAATTAAGCCTGAATAAGCTGTATTTACAAAACAAAACGTTAATAACAACGTTATTAATAAATTTTTGAGGATTTTCATAATCTACTTAATTAATTTTTGTTTTGTGTTATAGATTTCTCTAAATATACAAGATTTTATTATGTTTAAAGGTTCAATTACAGCTTTAGTTACTCCATTTAAAAATAATAAATTAGATGAAGATAGCTACGAAAAATTTATCGAATTTCAAATTTCTAATGGAACTAATGGAATTGTTCCAGGAGGTACGACAGGAGAATCGCCAACTTTAGAGTATTTTGAACATAAAAAAATAATTGAAATTGCAGTTAAAGTTTCAAATGGAAGAATTCCTGTTATTGCTGGCACAGGTTCAAATTCTACTAAAGAGGCAATTGAGCTAACCAAATTTGCTGAAAACGCAAAAGCTGATGCAGCTTTGATAGTTACTCCATACTACAATAAGCCAACTCAGGAGGGTTTGTACCAGCATTATAAAGCAATCAATGACAACTGCGGAATACCAATTATTATTTATAATATTCCTGGAAGATCTGTTGTTGATATGAGCGTAGATACAATGGCAAGATTATTTGAGCTTAAAAACATTGTAGGGGTAAAAGATGCAACAGGAGACCTGGACCGCGCAACCGCGCAAAAAAATAAAATGGGTGATGAATTTATTATGTTAACAGGTAATGATGAAAATGCATACGAATTTAACAAAAGAGGAGGGGTAGGCTGTATTTCTGTTTCGTCTAATGTTGCTCCAAAAATGTGTTCTGAATTTCAAAAATTTTCCAATAATGGAAATGATATTGAAGCAAAAAAATTATTCGATCAATTATTAGAATTGCATCATGTCATGTTTGTTGAGAGTAATCCTGTCCCAGCAAAATATTCACTAAGTTTATTAAAACTTATGGAAGAAGATGTGCGCTTACCATTAGTTACTGCGACAGAAGATTCTAAAAATAAAATAAGAAATATTTTAAAAAAAACCTCAATCATTTAAATGGCACCAAAAAATAAACCTGTAGACAACATTGTTTGTCATAACAGAAAAGCATCTTTTAATTATTTTTTTGAAGATTTGTATGAAGCTGGAATAGAATTAGTTGGTTCTGAAGTGAAATCTTTAAGATTGGGAAAAGGTAATATTTCTGAATCGTATGCTATTGATCAAGAAGGCGAAATATTTTTGTTTAATTCTTACATACCCTCGTATTTGCAATCTAGCTATAATAATCATGACCCAAGAAGATTAAGAAAACTTTTATTAAAAAAAAAAGAAATTAATAAATTAATAGGAAAGTTAAATAGAGATGGATACAGTCTTGTTCCCACTAGATTATATTTTAATAAAAAAGGTATAGCCAAACTTCAAATTGCCCTTGGTAAAGGTAAAAAAAATTTCGATAAAAGAAATGTTAAGAAAAAAAGAGACTGGGAAAGAGAAAAATCACGCGTGCTAAGAAAAACTAGTTAATGATATATTTAGTTTATCTTTCTTTTGGCTCAAATCTTAGTTCTAAATTTGGATCTCCAGTTGATAATATAAAACAGGCATATTTAGAGTTATTAAAATATGGATTTAAAATTAAAAAAAAATCTTCATTTTATAAAAGTGTCGCTTATCCAAATGCCAATGACCCGGAATTTATTAATAGCGTTGTAAGCATTGCATGTCATCTTGAAGTAGAGCAATTATTAAAAATTATATTAAAAATTGAAAAAAAATTTGGAAGAATAAGAAATAAAAAAAACGAACCTAGAATATTAGATATTGATATTATTGATTTTAATTCAAAAAAACTATCTATCAAAAATGGTAATTTAAATTTAAAAATACCTCATGAGCATTTAGAAAGAAGGCTTTTTGTTCTTCATCCTTTAAGAGAAATAAACCCTAATTGGCAATCACCCACAAATAGTAAAAAAATTAGCTTAATTATTGCTAAGAATAAAATTAATAAAGACAATAAGATTACTAAGCTTTAGTTTTTTGATATAGTTTAACTAATGTTAAATGAGCAACAATTAATTAATAAGATCAAAGTATATAATAATTTTATTGATGTAGATAAATTAAAAAAAGCATATGAATTTGCTGAAAGTGCGCATGCAACTCAAAAAAGACATTCTGGAGATCCTTACATCAGCCATCCTATCGCAGTAGCAAACATTCTTGCAGAATTACGTCTTGATGGTCCAACAATAACAACAGCACTCCTTCATGATACAATTGAAGATACAAATATTACTTATCAAGATGTTGAAACTAAATTCGGCAAAGAAATTGCAGATTTAGTTGATGGTGTAACGAAATTATCAAAACTAGAAAATCAGGGTAAAGAAATAACTCTTGGAGAGAATTTTAGAAAATTAATATTAGCAACGGCAAAAGATATAAGAGTTTTATTAGTAAAACTTGCTGATCGATTACATAATATGAGAACAATTAGCTCTATTTCTTCTGATGAAAAAAGGATCAGAATTGCAAAAGAAACTATGGAAATTTATTCACCTTTAGCTGAAAGACTTGGAATGCATAGTATTAGAGATGAATTGGAAGATTTAGCTTTTAATGTTTTGAATACAGAAGCTAGATCAATGATTGTTGATAGAATAGAAAAAATTGCACCAAACACACAAATTTTATTTGAAGAGATCTCAAATGATATTTTAAGTTTATTAAGTGTAAATAAAGTCTTTGGAAAAATCACAGGCAGGGAAAAAACGCCTTTTTCTATTTGGAGAAAAATACAGTCTAAAAGAGTTTCTTTAGAGCAAATAACAGATCTGATTGGCTTTCGAATAATTTTAGATAGCGTCGATGATTGTTATAAAGTGTTAGGAATTTTTCATCAAAAATGGAAAATGATACCAGGTAGATTTAAAGATTATATATCAACGCCAAAATCAAATAATTATAGATCCTTGCATACAACTGTGATTGGACCAAAAAATCAAAGAATGGAAATACAAATTCGTACATCTAAGATGCAAGATTTTGCTGAAAGAGGTATTGCTTCTCATTGGATATATAAAGATAATGAAAAGTTCGATCAATCTACTTTGCGGAGCTATAATGGTTTACAAGATTTAGTTGAACTACTTGAAAGTGGAGAAAATCCAGAACATTATCTTGAGTATACTAAGTTACAATTATTCCAGGACCAAGTTTTTTGCTTTACACCAAAAGGTGCTGTTGTAAGACTTCCTAGCAACGCTACCCCTATAGATTTTGCTTATGCCGTTCATTCTGATGTGGGTGATACTTGTATTGGTGTAAAAATTAATGGAAAAGAATCTCCTTTACAGACTACGTTAACAAATGGAGATCAAGTAGAAATAGTTACATCCAATAAAAAATCTCCATCCATGCACTGGCTTTCTTTCGCAAAAACTGGAAAAGCTAGAGCTGCTATTAGAAAGTATTGGCACGATAAAATGCCAGTTAACAAAGAAAGCAAAATTCACAAAAGTAGCATCTGGGTTTTATTGAGTCATAAAGCCGGCACATTAGGAGAAATTTGCTCGTTAATAGGAAAAAATAAATGCAACATATTTAACGTTGAATTGGTTGATAAAAAAGAAGATTTCTTGAGCTTTATATTTGATATCGAAATAAAAAATTTAAAAGATTTTACTAACTTAATTTCTGAACTAAAGTTAAGATCTTTAAATTTTAAAATAATAAGAAATAGAAAGAAAAGTTAATGCTATCAGAAGAAGAAGTAAAAAACTTATTAGTAGAAACAGAAGCTTTGCTTGAAGGACATTTTATTTTATCTTCTGGGTTGAGAAGTGACAAATATGTTCAATGTGCAAAATTACTTATGCACCCTGATAAATCTGAAAAAATTTGCAATTCTCTTTCTAAAAAAATTAAAAAAGAAAATCTTGATTTTGATATTGTTGTATCACCAGCTATTGGTGGAATAGTAGCGGGCTATGAAGTGGCACGAAGCCTTAAAGTTCCATGCATATTTACAGAGAGGGTTAATGGCATATTTACTTTACGAAGGGGATTTGACGTTAGAAAATTTAAGAGGGCATTGATTGTTGAAGATGTTATAACAACAGGTAAATCAAGCATTGAATGTGCAGATGCAATTAAAAAATTAGGATGTGAGATATCAGGTTTTGCATGCATTATTGATAGATCAAGTGGAAAATCATTAATTAAGCACAAAATTATATCTGAAATTAGTTTTGATATTCCTACATATGAACCAAATCAAATTCCTGATTATTTAAAGAAAATTAATCCAATCAAGCCAGGCAGTCGAGATATTTAATCTAAATGAAACGAAAGCTTGGAGTAAATATTGATCATATTGCAACAATAAGAAATGCTAGGGGAGAAGGTTACCCAGATGTTCTTCAAGGAGCGATAATGGCAATTAAATCTGGAGCAGATGCAATTACTATTCACCTAAGAGAGGATCGGCGTCATATTAAAGAAAATGATGTTATTTTATTAAAAAAAAAACTTAAACGACCAATTAATTTAGAAATGGCGATGACAAGCAAAATGATACGTTTTGCTAAAAAAATAAAACCTCAATACGTTTGTATTGTCCCTGAAAAAAGAGAAGAGCTAACAACTGAGGGTGGTTTAAATTTAAAGCATAATCAAATATTTTTAAAAAAAGGTATCAATCAATTAAAAAAACTTGGTATCAAAATTTCATTGTTTATCAATCCTGCTATTGAAGATGTAAAAATTGCAAAAAAATTAAATGCAGATAATATCGAATTACATACTGGAACTTTTTGTAATCAACTAAAACTAAAAAATAAAAAAAAAATTAATAGTGAATTTTTAAAATTAAAAAAATCAGCAATCTATGCTTCAAAATTGAGTTTAGGTGTGCATTGTGGTCATGGGCTAAATTATCAATCAACTAAACTTATAAAAAAAATTAAACAAATATCCGAATATAATATTGGTCATTTTATTATATCTGAATCTATTTTTTTTGGTTTAGATAAAGTTATAAAAAAATTTATACGTATTTTAAAATAAATGAAAATTTTTGGGATAGGTACAGATATAGTAAATATAAAAAGAATAGAAAAAATATTAATTAAACAAAAAAAAATTTTTATTAATAAAATCTTTACAAAAAAAGAATTGAATCAACTAAATCTACAATCTAAAAGCCTAGCATCCTCAATTGCTAAAAAATTTGCAGCCAAAGAAGCCTTTGCTAAAGCATTTGGCACAGGTTTTGGTAAAGATTTGTCTTTTAAGGATATAGAAATATTTAATAAAAAATCCGGTCAACCATACATTCAAACGAATAAAAAAAAATTTTCTAAATTTAAATACAAATTAAGTTTGTCGGACGATTACCCTTGGGCTATAGCGTTTGCTATTATAATAAAATGATAAAAACAATTATTGAAAATATTAAGACAATTATAGTTGCACTTGTTCTTGCTATTATAATTCGCTCACTGTTATTGCAGCCATTTTACATACCATCTTCTTCTATGGAAAGTACTTTATTAGTAGGAGATAGATTATTTGTTACAAAGTATTCATATGGCTACAGTAAGCACTCCTTTCCTTTTAGTCCCAATGTTTTTAATGGAAGATTTTTATTTTCTAAGCCATCTAGAGGTGATGTGGTAGTTTTTAAAACACCTTCTGATAATAGAACAGATTATATAAAAAGATTAATAGGTATACCTGGAGATGAAGTACAATTTATAAAAGGTGATTTGTATTTAAATAAAAAAAAAATAAATAAACAATTTGTAAAAAAAAGCGTTATAAATTGTGGAAATTATAAGTTTGAAGTTAATCTTTATAATGAAGAAATAGATAGTAATGCAATTTATCAAATTGCTTATTCAACTCAAAATTCAATGTCGGATACAGAGAAATTTGTCGTACCAAAAGACCATTATTTTTTTTTAGGTGATAACAGGGATTGTTCAAAAGATAGTCGATTTTTATCTAGTGTTGGTTATGTGTCACAAGAAAATTTGGTTGGCAAAGCTCGTTTTTTATTTTTTTCTAATGAAGCAGAAATTGGAAATTTTTTTACTTTTTGGAAGTGGCATAAATCAATACGTTTTGAGAGAATTTTAAGAAAAATTAATTAATGGAAGAGAATGTTGTAAAAAAAATTGAAAAAATTTTAGAGGTAAAATTTTCAAATAAAGATTTTTTACAAAAAGCATTTATTCATAAAAGTATATCCAAACTTTCGAATGCGAATAATGAAAGACTGGAGTTTGTTGGGGATAGAGTTTTGGGATTAACCTTGTCTAACGAACTTTTAAAGCTTTACCCCAATGACACTGAGGGTGATTTAGACAAAAAACTTGCATCACTAGTTAACAAACAGGCATGTGCTGAAGTTATTGAAGATTATAAGTTGGGTAAATTTTTAGTTCTTAGTAGCTCTCAAAAAAAAAATAAAGTTGGTCATAAGAAAATTTATGGCGATCTATGCGAAAGTTTAATTGGTGCTGTATTCATTGATCAAGGTTATGAAGTTGCAAATAAATTTGTTTTGAGACTTTGGAAAAAAAAGTTAAAAAAATCTGAAAATATTAACATTGATGCAAAAACTAAATTACAAGAATACTCATTAAAAAAATATAAAACTTTACCAATTTATAAAAATTTATCTAACGATGGACCTTCTCACAAGCCAATTTTTAAAGTTTCAGTTAAAATAACTGATAGCAAAGTTTTTATTGGTGAGGGTTTATCTAAAAAAAAAGCAGAACAATCAGCTGCTCTACAGCTTATTAGTAGTATAAAAATATGACAACTAAATTTGGCTATGTTGCTATTTCAGGACCCACTAATTCTGGTAAGTCTACTTTATTAAATACTATATTTGGTAAAAAAATATCTATTGTTTCGCATAAAGTGCAAACAACAACAAAATCCTTAGATGCTGTAAAAAATATAAACAAAACTCAGATTGTATTTATAGATACCCCAGGTTTTTATGAGAAAAAATTTGATGCAAATTATTTTAAAGATGTGCTTGGAAGTATTAGTAGAGCAAATATTTTAATAATTGTCCTCGATGCAACATCTAGATTTGAATATTTAGACCAAATTGAAAAAATCATAAAAAATTTTAAAAATAAAAAATTTTTAATTATTAATAAAATTGATTTAGTTGATAACGATTATATTTTAAAAAAAATAAGCCAGATTTCTTATATTAATTTTTTTGATCACATTTTTTATGTTTCAGCTTTAAAGAAAAAAAACATTGATATTGTAATAAAAAAAATTGAAGATTTGCTACCAAGTGGAGAATGGCTGTTTAGCAAAAATACACTAACCAACATTAGCAAGAAGGAATTTTTGGAGGAAATTACAAGAGAATCAATATTAAAATATTTAAATCAAGAAATTCCCTATAATATTTCTATTACTACCGATCAAATAACAAAAAAAAAATCTTATAATATTTATCAAAAAATTAATGTTTCTACCTTGAGTCATAAAAAAATTATTTTAGGTAAAGATGGTAGAGCTATAAAACTAATTGGATCTTATGCTAGATTGCAAATGGAAAAGATCCTTAGATATAAATGTAACCTTTTTTTAAAAGTAATTATGAAAAAAAAATGATTTGGAAAGACACTGGATATTTAGTTAAATTAACTAATTTTTCTGAAAATTCTGCAGTACTCACTTTTCTTACCCATAATCATGGTTTGCACAATGGCGTAGTTTACGGCGCTAATTCTAAGAAGAAAAAAAATTACCTACAAATTGGTAATAAATTTACATTAAATTGGAAGTCTAAATCTGAAGATTCAATGGGATATTATAATTTAGAATTAGAAAATTCTAATGCTGCGCAGTATTTTGATAATCCTAGTAAGTTGTTATTCATACTTTCTATTTCTGAAATATGCTGCAAAGTTTTAGCTGAACGATATGATTATAACTCTTTATATGAATTTACTGATTTTTTTTTTAAAAATATTATTTCGAAACATGCTCATAAATTTTATATAGAATGGGAAATGGAACTATTAAAAGCCGCTGGATATGAAATAAATATAAATAATGATAATTTTAATTTTTCTAAGAATCAAAATAATGAATGGTTACTTCATATAGATGAAAAAAAATTTTTTTATCCTAATTTTTTAATTGACAGTTCAGAAGATTATACGGATAGAGATCTATATAATGGCTTGTTAATAAGTAAGTTTATTTTAAATAAATTTATTTTTGAGCCAAATAAAATTCGATTTCCAATTGTAAGAAATAGATTAGAAAAAATGCTACATGACAAAATTTAATATTATTGAAGATCAATTAAAAAATCAATTTGCTAAAAAATATTTAGCTTATGCATTATCAACTATTACGCAAAGAGCATTGCCTGATGTGCGTGATGGATTGAAACCAGTTCATAGAAGATTAATTTACGCAATGTATTTACTGAATTTAAGCCCATCATCAAGTTTTAAAAAATCAGCTAGAGTGGTAGGTGACGTTATAGGAAAATTTCATCCCCACGGAGATCAGTCCGTCTATGATGCGCTAGTAAGATTAGCACAAGATTTTTCTACTAACTATCCACTAATTAATGGTCAAGGTAATTTTGGAAATATCGATGGAGATAATGCAGCAGCCATGAGATATACAGAGACCAAGCTTACTGATGTAGCTGAATTTTTGCTAAACGATATAGACCATGACACTGTTGAATTTAGAAAAACATATGACGGTGAATTAGATGAACCAATAGTATTACCATCTGCTTTTCCAAATTTATTAGCAAATGGCTCTTCTGGTATTGCAGTAGGAATGGCAACCAATATACCACCTCATAATTTAGAAGAGGTATGTCAGGCCTTAAAATTTTTAAATTCTAATAAAAATGCATCTATTAAAGACTTGTTAAAAATAATTCAAGGTCCTGATTTTCCAACGGGGGGTATTTTGAATCTTGATAAAAATGAAATTTTAAAAGCTTACACTTATGGAAAAGGAGTATTTGAATTAAGATCCAATTATAAAGTGGAGGATTTAGGTAAGGGCCAATATCAAATTGCTATTACAAAAATACCTTATCAAGTTAATAAATCAAAACTAATTGAAAAGATTGCAGATCTAATTGTTAATAAAAAAAACAAACTATTAGACAATGTAATTGATGAATCAGATGAAAATATTCGAATAGTTTTGCGTCCCAAAAACAGAAACGTAGATCCAGTCATCCTCATGAATAGTTTGTATCAACAAACAGATTTGGAAACTAAGTTTTTTCTGAATTTAAATGTATTAAATGAAAAACTTGAACCTAAAGTCATGTCTTTAAAAGATGTTTTAAATAGTTTTTTAAAACATCGATATATAATTTTGGAGAAAAAAACTAAGTTCTTATTAAATAAAATAAATTTAAGATTGGAAATTTTAAAAGGATTTTTAATTGTATATCAAAATTTAAATAATATTATTAAAATAATTAGAAACTCGAATAATCCAAAGACTGATTTAGTAAAAAAATATAAGTTTACTGAAAATCAAGTTCAAGCAATTCTTGATATGAAACTTCGTAATTTAAGAAAAATTGAACAAAAAGAAATAGAGAATGAAAATAAAAATCTACAAAATCAAAAAAAATATTTAACAAAATTATTGTCTTCAAGGCCTTTAAAGCAAAAAGAAATCAATAAAGAAATAGATTTAGTTATTCACAAGTTTGGAAATTTATCTAATTATGGTAGTCGAAAAACTTCTATCGAAAAGTTTAATAAAATAAGCTCTGAACAAATTAATGAGGAATTAAAATCAACTGATCCTATATCTATTGTATTATTAAAAAATGGTCTGCTAAAATCCCGATCTGGATATAATAATTTTAAAAGTTTTGCAGATTTCCAAGAAAATGAATTTCTTGTTGTAGATGGAAAAAAATCTGAGAAATTCATTTTTTTATCCAATTTTGGTAAAGCATACACATTGAATGGAGAGGATTTAATATTTGGCTCACAAAAGGGCAGACCATTTTCTGCATATTTTTCATTAAATGATAATGAGGAAATTGTTGATTGTTTTTTATACAAAGATAATAAAAAAATTTTTATAGTTTCTAAAAATGGTTTTGGTTTGGTTATCCCTTCCACAAGTTTTCTTTCAAATAAAAAAAGTGGAAAAAAAATATTTAATGTTAAAAAAAATGATAATTTGGCAATGCTTTGTTGTTTAGAAAAAAAATATAAATTTATCTATTTGATGATTAAGTCTGATAAGAATTTAAAATCTTTAGTACTAAACACTAGAGAAATTCCAGAGCAAGAAAAAGGTAGTGGTGTTATGTTATTCAAAGCAAAAAATTATTCATTATTTGCAGCATCTGTATTAAATGATAAGCTTGATATGCTCGACTCTTTTGCGAATAAAATTAAATTAAAAACAAATATGAAATCTTTCATTACATCTAGAGCAAAACCTGGAAAATTATTTAAAGAAAAAATTATTTTTAACGGGCTTGATAGAGGTTTTGAATCAAATATTTACAACTTAATTGAATGGAAAAAAGATTAAGAAGTGTTTTTAAAACTATTAGTTGGAGAATTTTAGCTTCGATTGATACTTTTTTAATATCTTGGTTTATTAGCGGAAGTCTTTCAATTAGTTCCTGGATTGCTGGTATTGAAGTTATTACCAAGATTTTTCTTTATTATTTTCATGAAAGGATATGGAATTCCATTTCTTGGGGGAAAAAAAAATGAATACAAAAAAATTAAAAAAATGTCTTTCTCTTTTTGCAACAGGTATAACATCCATAGTTACAAAAAAATCTAAAAACTATATAGGCATTACCGTTAATTCATTTAGCTCTGTATCTTTAGAGCCACCTTTAGTGATGTGGTGTATTGACAAAAAATCCTCTTCAATAAAGTCTTTTTTAAAAGTAAAAAATAAGTATGAAATAATTTTTTTATCTAAATCACAAAGAACAATATCCAATAAATTTGCTAGCGCTGATAATGAAGTTAGTAGTTTATCATTAAATAATATTAAAAAAAACTCTCTCGGTTATATGATTTGTACATTTTATAAAAAATTATCTGCTGGAGATCATTATATCATTTTGCATAAGGTAAAAACTTTTAAGGTTTTAAATGATAAAAAACCTCTTCTTTTTTTTAAAAGTAAATATTGTTAATTCTTATAAATATTTTTCAACAATTTCATTTGCAAAATATGTGATTACGGCCGATGATCCAGCTCTTTTAAAGGATATCATCATTTCATAAATTGCTCTTTCATCTATCAATTTATTTTTAATAGCTAACTTTAGCATAGAATATTCACCAGAAACATTGTACGCAATAATTGGAAGTTCAAATTTTTTTTTTGCTCTAGATATAATATCTAAATAAGCCAAACCTGGCTTGATCATAACCATATCCGCACCTTCGTCTATATCTAGTCTTATTTCTCTCAGTGCTTCTTTGCTGTTATGGTAATCCATTTGGTAATTTCGTTTATCAATTTTATTTTTTTGTGTTGATCCAACAGCATCTCGAAAAGGTCCATAAAAATTTGATGCATATTTAGCTGCATATGATAATATTTTTGTATTTTTATATTTATTTTTTTCTAGTGCTTTTCTTATTTCAATAACACGACCATCCATCATATCAGAAGGAGCAAGTATATCGCAACCAACGCTTGCTTGTAGCAATGCTTGTTTAATTAATATTTGAATTGTTAAATCATTATCGACATAATTATTTTTTAATATTCCATCATGACCATGATTTGTGTATGGATCTAAAGCAACATCGCAAATTATTCCAATTTCATTTTTAAATTTTTTTTTAATTTCTTTAACTGATTGACATATTAAATTATTTTCATTTAGTGCCTCACTTCCATTATTGTCTTTTTTTTCCTTTTTGGTTTCTGGAAATAAGGCTATAGCTGGTATTTTATTTTTAATAGTTCTTTCAACAATTTTTTCAAGATTATCAACACTATATCTGTATACATCAGGCATTGTTTTGATTTCTTCTTTGATGTTTTTTCCATCTTTTACAAAAATAGGTAAAATTAAATCAGAACTTGAAATATTATTTTCCTGAACCAGTCTTCTTGACCAATCAAATTCTCTTGTTCTTCGTAGTCGCGTTAGTGGATACATTGTAAAAAAATGTTTTATTAATAGTTATTTGTAGTTTTAAAAAAAGATAAAATATATACCAAATGTTGTAGTTTATTACTCTTTCTTGTATATATCTTGATCTTTATGGTCAATAAGCACAATATAAATATTAAACAAATTTTAATTGCATCTGACCATGCCGGTTATCCTTTAAAAGAAATAATTAAAAAATATTTAATAAATAAAAGATTTAAAGTTTTAGATCTTGGTACAAATTCAAAGAATATTTCAGTTGATTATCCCATATATGCAAAAAAACTTTCTAAAAAAATTAACAGTAAAAATTGTGGAATTTTAGTCTGTGGCTCAGGTATAGGAATGTCGATAGCTTCAAACAGATTTAAAAATGTAAGGAGTGCTCTTGTCTCTAGTAGTAGGGAGTCTAAACTTTCAAGACAGCATAATAATTCTAATGTTATTTGTTTAGGAGCAAGATTAATTAAAAAAACAACTGCCTTAAAAACAGTTATGAGTTTTTTGACTACAAATTTTGAAGGTGGTAGACATCTTAAACGAGTCAAATTACTTAATTAATATGAGCTATTTAAATAATACGTTAAAAGATTTTTTTACAAGGAGTCTAAAAGATTCCGATCCTGATCTTGATAACTCAATTTCTAAAGAGCTTGAAAGACAAAAATCTCATTTAGAATTAATAGCATCAGAGAACATTGTCTCTAAAGCTATTTTAGAAGCCCAAGGCTCTGTTTTGACAAATAAATATGCAGAGGGTTACTCGGGTAAAAGATATTATGGAGGTTGTGAATTTGTTGATATTGCAGAAAATCTAGCAATAGAAAGAGTTACAAAATTATTTAATGTAAAATTTGCTAATGTTCAGCCTCATTCTGGAGCCCAAGCAAATGGTGCTGTTTTTTTAGCATTACTTAATCCTGGCGATACAATTTTAGGAATGGGTATTGATCAAGGAGGACATTTGACACACGGGGCACCCCCAGCTCAATCTGGCAAATGGTTTAATGCTATCCCTTATGGAGTAAAAAAAGAAACTGGCTTAATTGACTATGAATCAGTTCATGAATTAGCAAAAAAAAATAAACCAAAATTAATTATTGCTGGTGGAAGTGCTTATTCAAGAATAATTGATTTTAAAAAATTTAGGGAAATAGCCAATGAAGTTGATGCTAAACTTTTGGTAGATATGGCTCACTTCTCTGGATTAGTTGCTGGAAAAGTTTATCCAAATCCGTGTGATTATGCAGACGTAGTCACTTCAACTACTCATAAAGTTTTAAGAGGTCCAAGAGGTGGAATTATTTTAACCAATGACGAAGAATTAGCAAAAAAATTTAATTCTGCAGTGTTTCCTGGATTGCAAGGCGGTCCCTTAATGCATGTGATAGCTGCTAAAGCTATTTGTTTTAAAGAAGCGCTTACAGATGAATTCAAATTGTATGCAACAAACGTAGTTCAGAATGCAAAAGTTTTGTCTGAAACCTTAAAAAATAAAGGTCACCAGATTTTTTCAGGTGGAACCGATACACACTTAGTTCTAATTGACCTCAGACCACTTGGATTAACTGGAAAGGAAGCTGAAATCTCCTTAGGAAAAGCAAATTTAACCTGCAATAAAAATGGAATTCCTTTTGACGAACAAAAACCATGGATTACATCAGGTATCCGTTTAGGAACTCCAGCTTGTACCACTAGGGGGCTTGGTGTTGATCAATTTAAATTAATTGGTGAATATATCGATGAGGTATTAATTGGATTAAAAAATAATAAAGAAGATAATTCAAAAGTAGAAAAAATTGTTCAGGAAAAAGTAAAAAAACTCTGTAATGATTTCCCAATTTATTAGCATATGATTTGCCCATTCTGCAAAGAAAAAGATACATCAGTAATTGACTCAAGAGCTACAGAAGATGGAACTGCCATTCGAAGAAGAAGAGTTAGCAGTTGTTGCAATCAAAGATTTACAACTTTTGAAAGAGTTCAGTTTAGAGAAATTGTTGTAATTAAAAAAAACGGAAGAAAGTCTCCTTTTGATAGAGACAAATTAACCAGGTCGGTAATGATTTCTTTAAGAAAAAGACCAGTGGATGCAGATACAATTGAAAAATTTGTTTCAAAAATTTACCGTAATTTAGAGGATCTTGGTCAAAACGAAATTATGTCAAATACTATAGGCAAGTTTGTAATGGACGGTTTAAAAGAAATAGATCCTGTGGCTTATGTTAGGTTTGCATCCGTATATACAAATTTCAAAGAAGTAAAAGATTTTGAAGAATTTGTGGACAAGATAGATGTCCCAAAAAACAAATAAATTTTATAATAGATATTTTTTTGAATTAGCTGAAAAGCTAGCTAAAATAAATTTATTTAAAACTAAAGAGAATCCATCAGTTGGTTGCGTTGTTACAGATTTAAAAAACAATATTTTATCTACCGGAATAACTTCGTCTAATGGAAGGCCTCATGCTGAGTACAATGGATTAATTATTTTAAATAAAAAAATTAAAAAAAAACTTTTTGTTACTTTGGAGCCTTGTAACTATTTTGGAAAAAGTCCACCATGCACAAAATTAATTGCAAATCATTCAATTCAAGAAATTCATTTTGGTGATTATGATAGTAACCCACTTATTTCTGGCAAAAGTATAAATTATTTAAAGAAAAAAAATATTAAAGTTACAAAACATAAACTTTCTAAATTTTTTTATCATGATTATAATTATTCTGTAGAAAAAAAAATTCCATACGTAACTTCAAAAATTGCTATAACAAAAAATTTTTATACAAAATTTAAGAACAATAAATATTTTACTAATAGCCAATCATTAAAATTTGCACATTTATTGAGATACATGAATGATGCAATTTTAGTTGGATTTAATACATTTAAAGAAGATCTCCCCATATTAACTTGTCGTATTCGTGGCTTACATGCCTCCTCGCCAAAAATTTTTATTATAAATAAAAATCTTATTTTTTTTAAAAAACACTTGGATAATTCTTCTAAAAAAATGGTAATTTTTCATGATTGTATTGATTTTAAAAAGATTAAAAAATATCAAAAATTTTTTACTTTATGTCGTATTCCAACTTCAAATGGCATTATGAAACCTTTTGAACTGCTAAAAGAAATATATAAATTTAAATGTCGATCTTTACTTATAGAAGGTGGAATAAAAACATTAAATAGTTTTAATGAAAAAAAACTAATCAATAGAGGTTTTGTGATAATATCTAAGTTAGTAAGTAAAAATAACAGTTATTCTGCAAAGAAATTTCTTAGTTTATTTTATGGATCGAACATATTCAGATATAAAGAAAATATTAATTTAGCAGATAATCAATTGATTAAAAAATAATATGTTTACAGGAATTATAAAACACACAGGAAAAATTAGTAAAATTATAAAAAAAAGAAAAGGTTTTGAATTACATCTTGATACTAAATTAAAAATTTCTAATAAGAGCACAGGAACATCTATTTCTATCAATGGTGTTTGTTTAACTTTAGAAAAAATTCAAAGAAAAAAATTAATTTTTTTTATTTCATATAAAACTTTTGAGATAACAAATTTTAAAAAAATTAAAACTAATGACATAGTCAATATTGAAAAATCACTTAAATTTGGCGATGAAATAGCTGGCCATTTTGTTCAGGGGCATGTTGATACAATTGGGAAGATTACTTCAATTAAAAAAAGAGAGAAAACTTGGACCATGGACATTATTGTAGATAAAAAATTTTCTACCTTGCTAGTTAATAAGGGTTCAATTGCTATAAATGGTGTTTCCTTAACTATTGTTAAAGCAATTCAAAATCAGTTTACCCTCATTATTATTCCGCATACTTTAAAATTAACAAATATCATTGCTTTAAAAATTAAAGATATTGTTAATATTGAATTTGATATTGTAATTAAATATTTGTCAAAACTTAAAAAATAAAATGTTTGCAAAAATAGATAAAATTATTTCAGAAGCTAAAAAAGGTAAGTTATTCATTTTAGTTGACGATGAAAACAGAGAAAATGAAGGTGACTTAGTATTTCTCGCAAGCAAAACAACTCCTGAAAAAATTAATTTTATGGCTAAATATGGTAGGGGATTAATATGTCTTGCTCTAGATAAAAAAAAAGCAGATCAATTAGGACTGCAATTGATGCCAAGTTCAAATAACTCAAGATTACAAACTGCTTTCACTTTAAGTATTGAAGCTAAAAAGGGTGTGACTACAGGCATTTCTGCAGCCGATAGGGCAAAAACTATTCTTACAGCTATAAACAATAATTCTACCAAGAAAGATATTGTAACACCTGGTCATATATTTCCTTTAGTAGCAAGAAAAGGTGGTTGTTTAGTTAGAGCTGGCCACACAGAAGCCTCTGTTGACATAGCTAAATTGGCTCAATCTAAATCATCTTCTGCAGTGATATGTGAGATAATGAATGATGATGGAACGATGGCTAAAAGAAATCAGTTATTTAAATATGCTAAAAAACATAAATTATCCATAGCTACGATCGAAGATTTAATTGCTTATAGGCTGAAAAAAGAAAGCTTAGTTTATTTGAAAGAGAAAAAAACATTTTTTTTTGATAAAGAAAAATATTTTTTAAATACTTTTGCTAATAAAGTTGATGAATTGCAGCATTTAGCTATCGTTAAAGGTGTGATTACAAAAAAAATTACTCCCAAAGTAAGAGTTATTTCATCAAATTCAATAGATGTTTTCTTAAATAAAAATACTAATGAAAAAATTACTAAAACACTAAATTATTTTAAAAAATATAGTAATTGTATCTTACTTATTATGAGAGAAAGCGCATTATCTGATTTACCAAGTTCTTTTTCTTCAAAAGCTATATTAAAAAAAAATAGTAATGAAAATAGATTGCGTTATTATGGTATTGGAGTGCAAATTTTGAAACAATTAAATGTTAAAAAAATGAATTTAGTATCTAGTTCGAAAAAAAAATTAGTTGCCTTAGATGGATTCGACATCAAAATAGTTAAACAGGAAATTATTAAATGAAAAAGAAAGGACTAATTGTTGTTTCTAATTATTATGAAGACATTTCAAAAAATTTAATTAATGGCTGTAAAGAAATTTTGAAAAAACATTCTCATCAATTTGATGTCAAGATAGTTAATGGATCATTAGAAATACCAACTTTAATTTCAATAAATATTAAAAAAAAAAAGTATAATTTTTTTATTGCCCTTGGATGTATTATAAAAGGGAAAACTCCTCATTTTGATTTTATTAGTGAGGCAATTACAAAATCACTTCTCGATTTATCTATTGCAAATAATATTCCAGTTACAAATGGAATTATTACATCATTAAATTATACTCAGGCCAAAGAAAGAAGTTCAAAAAATAGAAATAAAGGAAAAGAGGCTGCTTTAGCTGCGATATCCCTTCTTAAAAATATTTAATTTTTATGAAAAATAATTCCCGATTGATAGTCATTCAAAAAATATATGAAAAAATTACGAACAATGATGAAAAAATTATTTTTCCTAAGAGTTCATATATTAGAATTATAAAAAAAGTATTTAATGGATTTTTTGAAAAAGAAAACGAACTTGATGAAGTTCTTCAGAATAATTTATCTTCAAATATAAGTTTGAAAAACTTAGACATGATTCTAAAAATTATTCTAAAAGCTGCAATTTACGAAATTTGCTTCATGAAAAAAACTCCCTTTAAGGTTGTAATTGACGAGTATTTGAAAGTTACTGAAATGTACTACGATAATAAGCAAAAAGCCCTTGTAAATGCTGTTTTAGATTCGGTATTTAGAAAAAATCACTATTAATTCGTATAATTTTAAAAGACTGCTTTAACGATCTTTAAGTTGATTTTATTTGCTAATTTTGGCATGTATCCATTTTTTTCAAATCAATTAATTAAAATATAAAAGGATACCAAATATGTTGAGTTCAAGTCTTGTTTTAAATCTAGTTATAGGTTGCGGAATAATTTCAGTTCTTTATGGATTTATTTCAAGTCAGCAAATATTAAATGCCAGTTCAGGAAATGCTAAAATGCAAGAAATTGCTTCAGCAATTCAAATTGGTGCAAAAGCTTACTTGGACAGACAATATAAAACAATTGCCATTGTTGGTTTTGTAGTTTTAGTTTTAATTTGGTTTTTATTTAGCCAATGGGTTGGTTTAGGATATTTAATTGGTGCAACTTTATCCGGTATTGCTGGATATGTTGGAATGTTAATTTCTGTTCAAGCAAATGTTAGAACCGCAGAAGCATCTAGAAAAGGACTTGCTCAAGGATTAAGCATTGCATTCAAATCTGGTGCAGTTACTGGAATGCTTGTTGCTGGTTTGGCACTTTTAGCAATAGCAGTTTATTATTATTTTTTACTAAAATTTAAAGTTGAAGAAAGAGAAATTGTTAATGCTTTAGTTGCACTTGGTTTTGGTGCTTCTTTAATTTCAATTTTTGCAAGATTGGGTGGAGGAATTTTTACTAAAGGCGCAGATGTTGGAGCTGACTTAGTCGGAAAAGTTGAAGCTGGAATTCCTGAAGACGATCCTAGAAATCCTGCAGTGATTGCTGATAACGTTGGCGACAATGTTGGTGATTGTGCTGGTATGGCGGCCGATCTTTTTGAAACTTATGCAGTTACGATTGTTGCTACTATGGTTCTTGCTTCTATATTTTTTCATGGTGACTCTAATATGATGATTTATCCTTTAAGTATTGGTGGAGCATGTTTAATAACATCTATTATCGGCACCTATTTCGTAAAATTAGGAAAGAAAAAAAATATTATGGGAGCTTTATATAAAGGCTTCTTAGTTTCTGCAGTATTATCTCTAATCGTTTTATACCCAGTAACTGATTATGTAATTGGATTAAGTAAATCATATTCTTTAAAAGGATTAAATTTTACTGGAATGAGCTTATATATTTGTGGTGTGATCGGTTTAATAATCACAGGATTATTAATTTGGATCACAGAATATTATACTGGAACTGATTATAGACCAGTCCAGTCAGTTGCTAAATCATCAACTACGGGTCATGGAACAAATGTTATTCAAGGTCTTGCAGTTTCAATGGAAGCAACTGCCGTTCCAGCTTTAATTATTGTTGTTGGTATTGTATCGACAAATTTAATTGCTGGTTTATATGGAATTGCAATTGCTGTTACTACGATGTTAGCTCTAACAGGAATGGTTGTAGCATTAGATGCTTATGGCCCTGTTACTGACAATGCTGGAGGAATTGCAGAAATGTCAAAACTTCCGAAAAGTGTTAGAAAAACTACAGACGCACTTGATGCGGTTGGAAATACCACTAAAGCTGTAACAAAAGGTTACGCAATTGGTTCTGCAGGTTTGGGAGCGCTGGTATTGTTTGCGGCATACACTGAAGATATTAAACATTTTTCTGCTCAAGCAGGTTCTTCATTACAGGGTATTGTTGTAACTTTTGACTTATCTAATCCATATGTAGTTGTTGGATTGTTGATTGGTGGACTATTACCATATCTATTTGCTTCAATGGGAATGCAAGCCGTTGGTAGAGCAGGTGGTGCAGTAGTTATTGAGGTAAGAAGACAATTTAAAAAAATGCCAGGGATTATGAAAAATACTCAAAAACCTGATTACAGACAGTGTGTTGATATTTTAACAAAAGCAGCAATTAAGGAAATGATTATTCCTTCGATGCTTCCAGTTTTATCACCAATAGTACTTTATTATGTCATTTACTCTTTTGCCGGCCAAGTTGCTGCATTAGCAGCCCTAGGTGCAATGTTACTAGGTGTTATTGTTACCGGTTTATTTTTAGCTATTTCAATGACTGCTGGTGGTGGTGCATGGGATAATGCAAAAAAATATATTGAGGATGGAAATTTTGGTGGAAAAGGATCTGAAGCTCACAAAGCAGCTGTAACAGGAGATACAGTGGGAGATCCTTACAAAGACACAGCAGGACCTGCGGTTAATCCAATGATAAAAATTACAAATATCGTTGCTTTACTTCTTCTTGCTTTGATTGCATCATAAAAATAATATTTATTTATTTTTATTAGCAAGATTTTCCATTCTTTTTCTTGTACTTGAAAGAATGTTCTTGAGTAGACTGTTGTCTATGCCTCTTGAAATTGTTTCATTGTCTTCGAATTGAATATTTTGCATTTGATCTTTATTTAAAAATATTTTTTTAGCTAGTATTCCTTTATTATTAAATTGAAGGATTAAGGTATTATTAGCTACAATTTTTTTTGTACCATAAATATTTCTTGTATCTCTTACCTCAAAATATATCCAAATATCTGAATTGTTAAATTCTTTTAAAGGAGGTGGTCCTAAATTTTTTATTACATCATTTTTATTTATTAAACCTTCATTTAAGGATTTTGCTTTATTATCTAAATTTATAATCCCATGAACATTGTCTACTTTTTTGATTGAGCAAAAAGTAACCAAGGTGAAAATTAATAGAGTTAAAACTTTTTTGATAAAAAAATTCATTTAAAATTTGATATACATTAATTACTTTTAAATAATAACGAAATTTGTTGCTAAATCATACTTTTTAACAAATAAATTCATTGATTTTGAACCAGATATTGATATTTAGTTTTCAACAAAAAGGATATTAATAATGGCTGTACCTAAGCGCAAAACATCAAAGTCTAAAAAAGGAATGAGAAGATCTCATAGATCTGCAGTATTTAAAAATATTGTTGAAGATAAAAAAAGTGGTGAGTTTAGATTGTCTCATCATGTAGATATGAAAACTGGTTTTTATAACGGAAAACAAATTTTTAAACCAAAATCTTAATTTTTAATGAAACAATTCGAGCATACTATTGCACTTGATGCAATGGGAGGCGAAAACGCACCAGATAAAGTAATTGAAGGCTTAAAATTATTTTTAGATCAAGACAGGAATATTTTCTTTCTTCTCCACGGTAAAGAGGAAGTTATTCAAAAATCCATATCAAAATTTCATATTCCAAAAGAAAATTATAAAATAATACATTGCGCAGATGAAATTAAAGACAAAGATTCTGTACGAGATGCAATCCGCACTGGAAAAGAAACAAGCATGTGGAAAGCAATTGATAGTGTTAAAAATTTAGAGTCTGATCTGATTATCTCATCAGGCAATACAGGAGCTCTATTGGTTATATCTAAACTTATTATTAAAATGATGGACGGTATCGATAAACCTGCGATTGCTGGACTTTGGCCAAACCTAAAAAAAACAAGTGTTGTTCTTGATTTGGGTGCAAATATTGAGTTCAATGAAAAAAATTATTTAGATTTTTCTAAAATTGCAGCTGAGCTTTATAGAGTGATTTTTGATGAAGCAAATCCATCTGTTGGATTGTTAAATGTAGGCTCAGAAGAAATTAAAGGACATGAAACATTAAAAAATGCTTTTGCCCAATTATCAGAAGCCAAAAATAATTTTATATTTAAGGGTTATGTAGAAGGCAATCAAATTAAAGATGGCAATGTAGATGTAATAGTGACAGATGGTTTTTCAGGTAATATTGCATTAAAAACTGCTGAGGGCACAGCAAATTATATAACCACAGAAATAAAAAATATTTTTTCAAATTCTTTTTTTGGTAAAATTTGTTATCTATTTAGTTTTCCAATTTTTAAAAAAATTAAAAATACACTTGATCCGAGAAAATATAACGGCGGTATATTTTTGGGCTTGAACGCTCCAGTAATTAAGAGCCATGGCGGAGCCGATGCCTTAGCTTTTTACTATTCAATAAAATTGTCAGCTAAAATTTTACGTGGTAAATTAATATCTAGAATTCAAGAAAATTTTAGAGATCAAAATGGATAAACTGGCAAATATTACAAGACAAGATCTTTATGATTTAACTCATACTGAACTTGGAATACCAAAATCAGAATGTTCAAATTTCGTTGATGATTTATTTGCTATTATTATTCAAAATTTAAAAAAAAAAATTAAGGTAAAATTGTCTTTATTTGGCGCCTTTAATATAAGAAAAAAAAATTCTCGAATTGGAAGAAATCCTAAAACAAAAGAGACTAAAATAATTAATTCCAGATATGTAGTTACCTTCAAATCGTCCAAATTATTATTAAAGAAAATTAATAAAGTATCCTAATGGCAGAGAAGGAGATTTCTGCTTTAAAAACTATTAGTGAGGTTGCAAAAGAAGTTGGTTTAGTTGATGAACTAACTGGAAAGGCAAAAACTCATGTTATACGATTTTGGGAAAAAAAATTTAAATTACTTAAGCCCTCATTAATACTAAATAGACATCGTTATTACTCAAATAAAGAAATACAAATTCTTAAGAAAATAAAGGATTTGTTAAAAAATAAGGGTTTAACTATTAAAGGTGCCAATAAAGTTTTAGAGACTGAGTATAATGTTGACTATAATAAAAGTAACAATATAAACGCTCATACTAAAGTTAAAAATATTAAAAAAATAATTAAAGAAATTAAAAAAATTATATAATGGCAAAAAAATCACATATTAAAGTTCGTTTAGTTCCTGAGGAGAAGCCAGACAGTCCATTCAATTATTACGTTAAAAAGCCGACAGCAGGAGACAAGGCTAAAGATAAATTAAAAATGAAAAAATACAATCCAGCAACTAGAAAACATGAATGGTTTGTAGAAAAAAAATTACCACCACATAGCAAATAATTAAAATTTGCTTTTTTCAAATCTTATAAAAGATTTAATAATTGCTTTCCAGACGTTATCAATAAGATAGGGCTCTAATTTCTTTTTTCTTCCTGTGCTCTTTAGTTTTTTTATCAAAGAATAAATTCTTTTTTTATCAATAATTTGATTTTTATTCTTATATTTAATTATATTTGATACTTCCTTTTTTCTTAAGAAAAGCAAATGTAGAATTTGATTATCTATTTTATCAATATTTTTTCTAATTTTTAAAATAGAGCTTTTATTTTTTGCAGGTGACAATTTAGCTTTTTTTAACATTTATATAAAAATGTATAAGACAACATGGATTTTATTCAACAAAAAAAACTTTTCAAAACTTGGAATTTATTATTATTTTTTTTATTATTTGTCCTTGTCTTAGTGGGAGGTTTTACTAGATTAACTGGATCTGGTTTATCTATTACAGAATGGGAATTATTTACCGGAATTTTTCCTCCATTTTCCCATGAGCATTGGTTAGAATATTTTTCTCTTTATAAGCAAATACCACAATATAAATTAATTAATTACAATATGACTCTGGAGGAATTTAAATTTATTTTTTGGTGGGAATATTTACATAGATTATTTGCAAGGTTTTTGGGGTTATTTTATTTAATACCTTGTGTGTATTTTATTTTTAATAAAACAATTAATGGAAAAAATATTATTTATTATTTAGCAATTTTTTTATTGATATCTTTTCAAGGTTTTATGGGTTGGTACATGGTGTCTAGTGGCTTAGTAAACAATCCTGACGTAAGTCACTTTAGGCTATCTATACATTTATTTATAGCAGTCATTATATTATCATTAATTTATTGGTCTTATCTTAATAGTGATAATTTAGAATTAAAATTATATTTTGGTAGATCAAGCATTTTTTTTTATTTTTTTTTATTTTTAATTTACTGTCAAATTGTTCTTGGTGCTTTTACTTCGGGGCTTGATGCAGGATTAATCTATCAAACTTGGCCACTAATGAATGCAAATTTTATTGCAGAAGAAATTTCAATAAAAAGTTTTTTTTCATTAGAATTATTTAATGATAGGGCCCACGTGCAATTTATTCATAGATTGAATGCTTATTTTATAGTGGCGCTTTATCTATTATTTTACTTCTATAATTTAAAAAAATTTAAAGATTATATTTTCAATATGAATCTCATTTTAGCAGTTTTACTTATACAAATAATTTTAGGTATTTTAACTTTACTGTCAGGTTTAAATATCTACTTAGCTGCCACGCATCAGATAGCCTCCTTAATCCTTGTTTCATCAGTAATATTGCTTATTTATAAGCTTAAATCTTAATTTCTGTTGTTGACAATTCAATAACCAGCAAGTATTTACCTGGACTTTCATGACTGACTTTATTAAAAAAAACGAATTATCCAATAACTGGTTTCATATTGATGCTACTAATGCAGTTGTAGGTAGACTAGCTGCAGAAATTTCAAAAATTTTAAGAGGAAAGAACAAGACAACTTATACTCCTCATATGTGCAATGGAGACTTTGTAGTCGTTACTAACGTATCTAAAATTAAGTTTACTGGGAATAAATTAAATGACAAAAGATACTACAGACATACTGGTCATCCAGGAGGAATTAAAGAAACATCACCAAAATTACTTTTGGAAAAAAAACCCGAAGAGATTTTAAAATTAGCTGTAAAAAGAATGTTGCCTGGCGGCCCTTTAGCAAAAAAACAACTTACAATGTTAAAAATTTATTCTGATGCAAATCATCCACATACAGCTCAAAAACTAAAAGAGTTAAATTTTGCTTCACTAAATAGAAAAAATACTAAAATAAATTAATGGAATTAAATCTTAAAGTTACAAAAGAATCTCATTACGCAACTGGAAAAAGAAAAGAATCTGTTGCAAGAGTTTGGGTACTGAATGGTTCAGGAAAAATTTCAGTTAATGGTAAAATATATACTGAATATTTTAAAAGGCCTGTTCATCAACTGGCTGTTGAAAAACCATTAAAAATTACAGATAAACAAAACTTAGTTGATATCATTTGCACGGTAAAAGGTGGTGGAATGTCTGGGCAAGCTGGTGCTGTCACGCATGGAATTGCAAAGGCACTTGTAGAGTCTGATCCAGCAATGAGAAAAGTTGTTAAAAAAGACAAATTAGTTACAAGAGATTCTAGAACCGTTGAGCGTAAAAAATACGGTCAAAGAAAAGCTCGAAGAAGATTTCAATTTTCTAAAAGATAAGCAATACCATCTTTTTTACATTTTTGTATTTCATTTAAATTTATATAAAGTAGAAAATATTCCCAATGAAGAAAATTAAAAATATTGCAATTGCTGGTGCAACAGGTTTTTCAGGTATTGAATTAATAAAAATTTTACTCAAGCATCCTTACGTAAGAATTAAATATTTATTTGCTCAATCCAACACAGGAAAACCAATGTCTTTTTTTGATAAAGATTTTAAAAATATAAAATTGCCTTTAGTTTCCAAGTTTAATTCCGAAGCTATTCAAGAAGTAGATACAATCTTTACTGCCTTGCCTCATGGAGAGTCTCATTTTATTTCAAATGTAATGAATTCTAAAACTACTTTAATTGATTTATCGGCTGATTTTAGATTGGATGATAAAAATATTTTTCAAACTTGGTATAAGACAGAACATAAATCTGTCAAAAATCAAAAAAAAGCAGTTTATGGATTAAGTGAAATAAATAGAAAAAATATTTCAAAAACAAATATTATTGCATGCCCAGGGTGCTACCCAACATCTATTCTTTTACCTTTAATTCCCTTGATTAAAAGAAATATGATCAACGCAAATACAATAAAAGCTGATTCAAAATCAGGTTATTCTGGGGCTGGTAAAAAAATTTATGACAAAAAATTATATCCCAATAATATATATGAAAATATAGGTATTTATGGAGTGGCTAAACACAGACACATGCCTGAGATAGATCAAGAATTATCAAAATTTTCAAAAAAAAAAATTCAAATATCATTCACTCCACATATTATTCCAACTTTTAGAGGAATGATTTCAACAATTTATGTTGATCTTAATAAAAATTTTAATGATAAAAAAATTTATAAATACTTATTAAATTATTATAAAAAAGATAAATTTGTTAAAATTTTTAACAATAATGTAATGATTAATACTGATGCAGTTATCAATACAAATAGTTGTCATATAGGAATTTATAATAATAGATTTAAAGGGCAATTGATTATTGCAAGTGCTATTGATAACCTTGTAAAAGGAGCGGCCGGACAAGCAGTACAAAATTTTAATATTAAATATAAATTTAAAGAAGACTTGGCATTAAAAGCGTAATGAAAACTTTTAACATAGCAATTGTTGGTTTAGGAAATATAGGTTTAGAAGTTTATAAAAATTTATTACATAATAAGAATAATATCTTTAATAAAACAGGTTTTCGATTAAATATTTATAAAGTTTCATCAAAGAATTTTTCAAAAAAAAGAGGAAATATTAAGATACCAAAAGCTTTATGGGAAAAAAATGCTCTTAACTTATGTGCTGATAAAAATGTAGATATAATTGTAGAATTAGTTGGCGGTGCAGATGGTATTGCTAAAAAGGTAGTTTTTTCCGCTTTAAAAAATAAAAAACATGTCGTGACAGCTAATAAAGCACTCATTGCTAAACATGGAGATCAATTATCAATTTTAGCTGAAAAAAATTCAGTTAATCTACTTTTTGAAGCCTCCGTTGGTGGGGGAATACCAATTATTCAATCTATCAAACAAGGCTTGATTGCAAATCAAATTAAGCAAATCTATGGGATTTTAAACGGTACAACTAACTTTATACTAACAGAGATGGAAAAAACAAATTCATCTTTTAACGAAATTCTAAAGATAGCTCAACAAAAAGGATTTGCTGAATCAAATCCATCAGCAGATATTGATGGACATGATGTTGCTGCAAAAATTTCTATTTTGAGTTCAATTTGTTTTGGTAGCAAGATAATTAATAAAAATTTTTTAGTAGAGGGTATAAGAAATATTGAAATTGAAGATATTTTATTTGCAAAAAAACTTAATTTTAAAATTAAACTTCTGGCAATAGCTGAAAAAATTAATAATAAAATAAAACAAAGAGTGCATCCATGTCTAATTCCTACCTATATAGATATTGCCAATATTAATGGTGTCACAAATGCAATAGTGGTGGACGGATCTCCAATAGGAAGAACAGTTTATGAAGGCCCTGGAGCAGGTAAGGGGCCAACATCTTCATCTATAATTTCTGATATAGCTTCAATTATGGTAGGTAATGATGATTATTCGTTTGGATTTTCGCCTAAATCTAAAAAAAATTATAGTCTTTTTAATTTTAGCAACCATGAAAGTAAGTATTATTTAAGATTCTTAGTCTCCGACAGGCCAGGAGTTTTATCAACTATTACCTCATGCCTAGCTAAAAATAAAATTTCTGTTGAAAGTTTGGTTCAAAATCCTAACAACAGTTATTCAAATATTGTTATAGTTACTCACGCAAGCAAAGAGTCTTCTATTAAAAATGCAATTTCTATTTTAGCAAAAAATAAGAAAATTTTTAAAAAAATTGTAATGATACGCGTTAGAAACGAAAGTAATTTATAGTGCTAGATACAAAACTATTAAATGATTTTTCTCTTGTAGCCGCAAGAGCTGCTTATGCTTCTTCACTACTTAAAGGCAAAGGTGATAAGATTGCTGCTGATCAAGCTGCAGTAGACTCAATGAGAAATGATTTGAATAAAATATCCATGAATGGAAAAATTGTTATTGGTGAAGGAGAGATGGATGAGGCACCAATGTTATATATTGGTGAAAAATTAGGAACTGGTGATGGTGAGGAATTAGATATTGCTGTCGATCCTTTAGATGGAACAACTTTAACAGCTAAAAATTTACCAAATGCAATATCAGTAATTGCTGTATCCGAAAAAGGTAATTTATTGCAAGCACCAGATACCTATATGGAAAAAATTGCCATAGGCCCAGGTTATCCAGAAAATATAATTGATTTAGATTTTACAGTTGAAAAAAATATTAAAAATATTGCAGAATTTAAATCGGTAAAAACATCTGATTTGACAGTCTGTTTATTAGAGAGAGATAGACATAAGAAAATTGTACAATCTTTAAAGAAACTATCCACTAATATAAAATTCATTTCAGATGGAGATGTGGTTGGGGCTATATATAGCTGCTTAGATGAATTTAACGTAGATATGTATATCGGTATAGGTGGAGCTCCTGAAGGAGTTTTGGCTGCAGCAGCGATCAAATGCTTTGATGGACAATTTCAAGGAAGGCTTGTCATTTCAAACAATGATGAAAAACTTAGAGCAACAAAATTAGGTATTTCTGATTTTTCAAAAAAATATTATCTAAATGACATGGTAAAAGGAGATGTCATTTTTTGTGCCGCAGGAGTTACAGATGGAGAATTATTGAAAGGTATAGAGATAAGTAAGAATTTTTTTACTTCAGAAATATTATCACTACATTCAAAGGAAAAAATTATAAAGAAATATCAAGAAAAAATTGAAATATGATTCATCAATCCGTATCTGGAAAAAATTGGATACTAGGAAAATATGATGAAAATATAGTAAAAAAGATTACGCAAGATTTCGGGATTAGTGAAATTGTTTCACGATTACTTGCGATAAGAAAAATTCCTATTGATCAATGTGAGACTTTTTTAAACCCCAAGATTAAAAATACCATGCCAAATCCATTCGAATTAAAGTCAATGGAGGACGGAACTAATTTACTCATTAAACATATAAAAGAAAAAAATAAAATTTGTATTTTTGGAGATTATGATGTTGATGGAGCCTCATCATCGGCTATTTTATCAAAATATTTAACATTATTAAAATCAGATAATTTTATTTTTATACCGGACCGTCTTAAAGATGGATATGGTCCTACTAAAGCAACGATCGCTAATATTATAGAGCAAGGTGCAAAATTAATTATAGCAGTAGATTGTGGGACAACATCTTTTGAGGCAATTGAATTTGCAAAACAGCATAATCGGGATGTAATAGTAATTGATCATCATCAATCTGTGGAAAAATTACCGCCTGCTGACGCGATAATAAATCCTAATAGATTCGATGAAAATTCTGATCTTAAATTTTTATGTGCAGCTGGAGTTTCTTTTTTATTTATTTCAGCACTAAGTAATAAATTAAGAAAAGAAAATTTTTTTATTAATAATAATATAACAGAACCAGATTTATTAAGTTTTTTAGATTTAGTCACTTTTGGAACTGTATGCGACGTTGTTCCATTATTTGGGTTAAATCGATCTTTTGTTTTTCAAGGATTAAAAATTATAGCGAATAGAAATAATCTAGGAATTAAAACACTTGCAGATTTAACTAATTTAAATTCAAAAATAGATACTTATCATATTGGTTATATTCTTGGACCAAAAATCAATGCAGGAGGAAGAATTGGAAAATCAGATTATGGTGTAAATTTATTTCTCACACAAGATCCAGAACAAGCTTTTAAGATATCTTCAGAATTATCTAAGCTAAATGAAAAAAGAAAAACTATTGAAAATTTGATTTTAGAAGAAGCTATTGATGCTGCAAAGTCGAAAGATAATTTACCTATTACTGTTGTTCAGTCGCAAAAATGGCACGAAGGTATTATAGGGATTATTGCCAGTAGAATTAAAGAACATTTTAATAAACCCGCTTTTATAATCAATATTCAAGGTGATGAAGCTAAAGGTTCTGCAAGATCCATCGCTGGATTTGATATAGGTGCTGCAATTATAAAAATTAAACAAAAAGGAATAATTGCAAAAGGTGGAGGTCACAAAATGGCAGCTGGGTTTTCAATGAAAAAAGATAGGATTAATGATTTTGAAAATGAAATGATTAAGATTTTTAATCAATCTGGATGTCAATCTTCTAAAGAAAAAGATTTATATATCGATACTGTTATTTCAGCCTCTGCCCTTAATGAAGATTTTTTTGATCAAATTAATCAATTGGCGCCATTTGGCTCTGGTAATAGAGAGCCAAAATTTATTATTAAAAATATCCAAGTTACTAAATCAATGCTTCTAAAAAATTTACATGTTAAAGCCTTTTGTAAAACAGAAAATAATCAAAATTTAAATGTAATTTCATTTAACTCATCGGAAAATATAATAGGAACCTATTTGTTAAATCCAAAAAATAAGATGTTCGACTTTGCAGGTAGGTTGTCTTTAAATGAGTGGAATGGAAAAAAAGAAGTCCAATTCATCTTAGATGACTTAGCATTGGCTGAAACTAGTTAACTTTTTAATTGATTAATTCTTAGATTATCACTAAAAAGCAACTCACGGTCCCTTCGTCTATCGGTTAGGACAGCTGGTTTTCATCCTGCAAAGAGGGGTTCGATTCCCCTAGGGACCGCCACTTTATTGCAGAATAGAGTTAATCCTATTTTTTATTTTTTTACTGCTTGGATTAGTTATTGAACTATATACGTCTTCAATTTTGCCAGATTTGTTGATTAAAACTTTATAAAAATTCCATTTAGGAACACCAGATTTTCCGTAGTTTTCTTCAACCCACTTATAAAAAGGATGACCTGTATCACCTAATATATTTGTTTTCGCCATAATAGGGAATGTGATACCAAAATTAGTTTCGCAAAAATTTTTTATTTCCTTGTTAGACCCTGGCTCTTGATTACCAAAATCATTTGAAGGTACGCCAATTATTATCAAGCCTTTACTTTTGTTTTCATCATATAATTTTTGTAAATCAGCATATTGTTTTGTAAAACCGCAACGACTAGCAACATTAACTACAAGTATTACTTTTCCTTTATATTGATCTAAAGAATAATCTTGTTCATTATTATCTTTAAAAGAAAAATCATATGCAAGCTTTTTATAATTAGCAGATGCAGAGGAAAAGAAATTAAACATAAAAATTAATAAAATAAATATTTTAAAAAATTTAGACATTTTTTTTTGTGGTTAGCATTAATATTGCATAACCCAAAATTGTAGATAAAAGTGATCCTAATAAAACACCTATTTTAACTTCATCCATATATGGTGAGTTTGGAAAAGCTAAATTTCCAACAAACAAACTCATTGTAAAACCAATTCCAGTTAAAACGCCCACTCCATAAAAACTCATCCAATTTGAATTTGCAGGCTTTTCGGCCCAACCAAGTTTTATAGACAGTAGTGAGAATGAAAAGACTCCAATTTGCTTACCAACAAATAGACCAACTAATACACCTAATGTTACATGGTCTAATAATAAAGCCATCGACGCACCTTCTAATTTTACCCCTGCATTTGCAAAAGCAAAAATAGGCATAATTAGAAATGAAACATAAGGTGCTATAGAGTGTTCTAGAATTTTGAGCATAGAATTGTGATGCGAGTTATCTTTTTTGTGTGGTATGGAAATTGCCAATAAAACACCTGATATCGTTGCGTGAATTCCACTTTCATGTGTAAAAAACCACATGACAGAACCTATAATCAAGTAAGGTAAAAATTTGCTAACTCCCGTTTTATTTAAAATCATTAATGTTGCAAAAGATGCAAACATTAAAAATAAATATAATAAATTTAAATCTGATGAATAAAAAATAGCTATAATGACAATTGCACCAAGATCATCAATGATAGCTAAAGCTACTAGAAATACTTTTAAGGATATAGGAACTCTTTTACCGAGCAGAGATAATACACCTATTGAAAAAGCAATATCAGTAGCGGAGGGTATAGCCCATCCTTTTAAGGTATCTGCTGTATTAATGTTAAAAGCGACATAAATTAGCGCTGGTACCAACATACCACCTATTGCTCCAACAATAGGAAGTGCTGCTTGAGTAGGCTTTGATAGCTCACCTTCTAAAAATTCTCTTTTAATCTCAAGACCTACTACCAAAAAGAAGATTGCCATTAAGGCATCATTAATCCAATGGAAAATCGATAATTTTAATGAAAATGAACCAATTCCAATAGATACATATTTTTTTAAAATTGCAAAATATTCATCAGAAAATCCTGAGTTGCTTATTAATAAAGCTAAAACGGTCATTACCAATAAGACAATACCAGCAGAGGTTTCGTGCTTAATAAACCATTTAATAAATGAAGAAGCTTTTTGTATCATGGACGCCTTTAATAACACGATATTTTAATTAATGAAATTGAATTCCTTTTCAATTACTAAAAATCTATGTATATAACTGCTGTTCTAGTCGGGGCATAGCGCAGCCTGGTAGCGCATCTGGTTTGGGACCAGAGGGTCGTAAGTTCGAATCTTACTGCCCCGACCATAACTTTATGAAAAAAGCTAAAATTTACAATCCTACGAAGACAGCGATGCAGTCAGGTACCGCAAAAACCAAATATTGGATTTTAGAGTTTAATAAAGAAAATTTCGAAACAGATTACTTAATGGGATGGAATGCATCAAGAGATACCCAAAAACAAGTTAAACTAAAGTTCGAAAGCAAAGAAGAGGCAATTAATTATGCAAATAAACACAATATTCCTTTTGATTTATTAGAATCTAAAAAAAGAAAAATTATTATCAAATCGTACGCTGATAATTTTTTAAAAAATTAATTAATTATTAATGCTTAAAAGTTTTTTTTTAAATAAGAAATGGCTTTTGTGGTCATGGGGTGGAGGATCGTTGTTAGTTCTTTCCTTACTTATTCAAGTAACCATTACTGTAAAAATAAATCAATGGTACAAAGGTTTTTACGACATTCTGCAAAAACCAATGGAGTCGTCACTGGCTATTTTTTGGGATAAAATTTTTGAATTTGTATACCTGGCTCTACCTTATGTAATCTTAGCAACTTTTACAGCTTACTTCACGAGATTATATGCCTTTAGATGGAGAGAAGCCATAACCTTTGACTACATGCCAATCTGGACATCCGGAAGAGTTAAAGTAGAGGGGTCTGCTCAGCGATTACAGGAAGACACAATGCGATTTGCAAAAATTGTTGAAAGCCTTGGATTGCAAGTAGTTAGAGCAGTTATGACTCTGATTGCATTTACACCAATTCTTTGGTCGCTTTCAGATAAAGTCGACATTGTTTTTTTAAAAGATATTCCTGGCTCATTAGTTTGGGTTGCTTTTTTAACTAGTCTAGGCAGTTTGTTAATCAGCTGGATAGTGGGATGGAAACTTCCCGGATTAGAATATAATAATCAAAAAGTTGAAGCTAAATTTAGAAAAGAACTTGTTTATGGTGAAGATGATAGAGATACATACGCTAAACCTGATACTATTTTACAATTATTTTCAGGAATAAAATTTAATTATCACAGGCTTTTTTTACATTACGGTTATTTTGATATTTGGGTTAATTTATATGATCAATTTATGGTTATAGTTCCTTACTTAGTGATGGCACCAGGTTTGTTTACTGGAGCGATAACTTTAGGATTTGTTATACAGGTTTCAAATGCATTCCAACGTGTTCATGGAAGCTTTTCTTTATTTACTCATAACTGGACTACAATTACAGAACTAAGATCTATTCATAAACGATTAGCTGAATTTGAAATTGCTATTGGTTATAGAAAATAAATTTATCCCGTATCTATAATATTTAGAATTTTATCTTTTTTAAATATTTTTAATAATTTGTTATATCTTTTTTCAATTTCAATTTCCTTTGTTTGTTCGTTTTCAATTTGATGTTTTGCAAGTTCAAATAAATCATTGTGATATGCGGGATCTGCAATTAAAAAATCTTTCTCACCACTTTGCTTGTATCCAATAATATCTCCAAAACCTCTAAGTTTTAAATCTTCTTCAGAAATATAAAAACCATCCATAGAAGATTTTAAAATTTGGATTCTTTTTCTTCCATTTTCACCGATATTTGATGCATATAACAAAAGACAAGACCCATCTTTAGTTCCTCTTCCAACCCTACCTCTTAATTGATGTAATTGGGATAATCCAAATCGTTCAGAATTTTCTATTATTATTGTATTGGCGTTAGGATTATCAATACCAACTTCAATTACTGTTGTAGAAACGATTAGTTTAGTTTTGCCATCTACAAATTTTTTCATTTCAAGATCTTTTTCCTCATTGCTAAGTAATCCATGAATTAACCCGATATTATATTTTAATTTTTTCTTTAAAAAATTAAATCTAGTAACTGCAGAAGAGAGTTTAGTTAGTTTTTCACTATCTTCAATTAATGGACATACCCAATAAATTTGATCTCCTTCATACAATTTGTTTTCAACAAATTTCATTATTTCATCTATTTTGTCTAAAGATTTAGATAATGTTGAAATGTTAGTATTTCTAAATGGCTTTTCTTTAATTGTAGAAATATCCATCTCACCATAGGTTGTTAAAATTAGAGTTCTGGGTATTGGTGTTGCTGTCATTAATAATACGTCTGTATTAATATTTCCTTTTAAAGATAAATTAATTCTTTGCTGAACCCCAAATTTATGCTGTTCATCAATGACAATTAAACCGAGATTGTTGAAAATAGTTTTTTCTTGAAAAAGGGAGTGTGTACCAATAGCTATATCAATATTGCTACTTTCTATTTGAGATCTAACTTTTTGCTGTTCAGATAATTTTGTTTTTCCTGATAATAAACTTATATTTATATTTTCGTTAGCCAATATAGTCTTAAATAACTTATAGTGTTGTTTTGCCAATAAATCAGTTGGACATAAAAAAGCTACTTGATATCCTGATTTAACGACCGTAGCTGCCGCAAGCATTGCAACGACAGTTTTTCCACTACCTACGTCGCCCTGCAAAACTCTTAGCATTTTTTTTACAGATGAAAGATCATTAAATATTTCATCTAAAACTTTTTCTTGTCCTTGTGTTAATTGGAATGAAAGTTTTTTTTTTATATTAGTTAGAATTATATTATTTATGGTTTTTGGTTTTTTTTGTAATTTTTTTATTCTTTTTTTTATTTCAGAAAATATTAAAAAATTACTAAAAATCTCATCATAAGCTAATCTTTTGTAAAATTTAGATTCTTTATCAATGTCAGATAAATTTTCAGGATTGTGTAATCTAAATATCGATTCGTACCATGTTGGCCAATTTAATTTTTTTATAAAATCTTTATCATGCCACTCATCTATCTCAGAAAGTTTTTTTATTTCCTCATTATATATTTTTTGGATAGTTTTAGCCGATATTCCGGTAACCGAAGAATATTTGGCCATAATTTTTTTAATATCATTTTCTTTTTCAACAGACTGAATATATTCGGGATTTGTAATTTGAAATTTATTTTTATAAACATTAACTTTACCACTAATTATAACTTCATTATTTAAAGGTAAAATTTGTTTAATATAATTTTCTCTTGAGTTAAAAAAAATAATATCGATTTGTCCATACTCATCTTTGCATGTAACTTTATTTGGTAAATTTCTAAATCTAGGGATGTTATATTTGATAGGGGTTACAAAAATGGTTGAAACTTTACCAACTTCTAATTGATCCAATTTAGGACAAAATCTTCGATCAATAGCTCCGGTTGGTAAATTTAAAAATAGATCTATTTTATTAGTTATGCCTTTATCCAATAATTTTTTGCTTATAATAGGTCCAACACCTTTGATTTTATTAACAGGACTAAATAAATCATCAAAATTCATTGATATCTTTCAAATTAATTTTAAAATTGAATTATGATTACTAACATAGAGAACTTTAGAAAAAAACTTCTGTTCAGATCTACACACAGAGGTACTAAGGAGATGGATTTATTATTAGGGGGTTTTTTTAAAGAAAATCAAAATAGTTTATCCGAGAATGAGCTATTAGAATTTGAAAAAATTTTAGAATTTACCGACAAATCACTCAGTGACTGGTTAATTTTTGAAAAACCTAATAATGACCTAACTAATTTTTTAATTTCAAAAAAAATTAAAGACTTTAAAATTAAGCCTTAAAACAAGGAAATATTGTTGTTTAATTAAATAATATAGTTTAAAAACTCCACATGGATTCAAAAGCAATTGGTCAATTTATACCGCTAATATTAATTTTTGTAATTTTTTACTTTTTGTTGATTAGGCCTCAGCAAAGAAAAGTAAAAGAGCACAAAGCTATGGTTGAAGCTGTTGCAAGAGGGGATATGGTTGTCGCTGCAGGTGGTCTGATTGGGAAAGTTGCTAGGGTTCTAGAGGATGACAAAGTTGAACTCGAAATATCTGATAATCTTTCTATTAAAGTAATTAAATCATCTATATCAGCCGTACTAAGCAAAACTGAACCAAAATAAATTCAGTGTTATATTTTTCGCGTTTTAAAAAATTCGCTATCTATGGATTGTTACTTTGCGCAATCTATTTTTTTATTCCAAATTTTATAAATATTAATAATTCAGCTGTTTTTTCTAATAAGAAAGTAAATTTGGGTCTTGATTTACAAGGCGGTTCATATTTATTATTAGAAATTGATTCATCTCCCTTACTTGAGCAAAGATATCAAATTAAAAGTTTAGAAATAAGAAGAAAGCTTAGATCTGAAAAATTAAATTATAACAATTTTGTTATTAATAAAAATAAAATTACATTTAGCTATGATCTCAAAGATAAAGATAAAATTTTACAAATTTTAAATAGCAACGAAATAAACCAAAAAATTAATCAAACAGGTAAGGAATTTGAAATTAATATTAATGCTAATATAATTACGTTAAATTTTACAACCGATTTAATTAATTTAATAAAAAAAAATGCATTAGAACAATCTATCGAGATAGTACGTAATAGAGTTGACGAAATAGGAACTAAGGAACCTAACATTGTTACGAGGGGAGTAGATAGGGTTTTGGTAGAGTTGCCAGGTTTAAAAGATCCTTCTGAAATTAAAAAACTTTTAGGAAAAACAGCAAAATTAACTTTTAGATTCCTTTCAAACCAGAATGCTGAGGATGGAATGGGATCAGAAGTGTTAAGTGCCGCAAATAACAAGGAATTAAAATATAACGTTGAAAGAAAAATCATTATATCAGGAGAAAATTTAATTGATGCGCAGCCAGGTTTTGATCAAATTAGCAATTCTTCAGTAGTAAACTTTAAATTAGATAACTTAGGTGCTAAAAAATTTGCTCTTTCAACAAAAAATAATATTGGAAGAAATTTAGCTATAATTTTAGATAATGAAGTTGTTAGCGCCCCAGTTATTAGAGATGCAATTGTTACTGGGAATGGTCAAATATCAGGAAATTTTTCAGTTCCAGAAGCAAACAATTTAGCCATTTTATTAAGATCAGGCGCTTTACCGGCGCCTTTAAATATTATTGAGGAAAGAACCGTTGGTCCAGATTTAGGAAAAGATTCAATTGAGAAAGGTGTCTTGTCTTTGATTATTGGATTTATTTTGGTCGTTATCTACATGGTATTTAATTACCGAATTTTTGGGCTAATCGCCAATGTATCTTTAATTGCTAATTTAATTTTAATTATTGCCGTTCTCACTCTTATGGGTGCCACATTAACGTTACCAGGGATAGCTGGAATTATTTTGACAGTCGGTATGGCTGTCGACTCAAACGTTTTAATATATGAAAGAATTAAAGAGGAGCTGAAAGTCGAAAATAATAATTTAATTGCATTTGATACAGCATATAAAAAAGTATTAACAACTATTTTAGATTCTAATATTACCACTTTAATTGCCGCTATTGTTTTGTATTTTATTGGCACAGGTCCAATTAAAGGTTTTGCAGTTACTCTTGCGGTTGGAATTTTTTCTACTTTTTTTACAACTTATACTTTTGGAAGGTTATTAACTTCAGAATATATAAAAAAACGAAAAAACGATTTAATTAAAATATAATATTATGAATTTTTACGACAAAACATATAATTTTTTGAAGTATAAAACTTTTTTTATCTCTATCTCATTAATTTTATTTTTGAGTTCTATTTTTTTCTTTGCCTTTAAAGGATTGAATTATGGCGTAGATTTTAAAGGTGGAACTATTATTGAAATGAAATTTGATAATACTTTTAGTTCTGATCGCTTAAGGAATTCATTAAATAAATTAAATTTAGGCGATGTTAAGGTAAAAGAGTTTGGTTCAAATATTGAATTTTTAGCAACTATTGAAAAAAAGGGTGATAATAATTTTATTTCCACAATTAAAAATCATTTAGAAAAAGATTTATCTCAAACAATTAATTTTAGAAGAGTAGAGGTAGTAGGGTCAAAAATCAGTGAGGAGTTAACAAAAGCAGGGATTTATTCAGTTGTTATCGCATTATTATTAATGCTTTTTTATATTTGGGTTAGATTTGAGTGGCAATTCAGTCTCGGAGCAGTCATTGCTTTAGTACATGATGTAATTATTACTATAGGTGCTTTTAGTGTTGTTGGCTATGAATTTGGCTTATCAATAGTTGCAGCGGTTTTAACTATTGTTGGTTATTCTATGAACGATACAGTTGTTATATATGACCGGATACGTGAATATTTAAAAAAAGATGACCAAAAAGATCTGCAAGAATTAATTAATGAATCACTCAATTCTACATTGTCTAGAACCCTTAAAACTTCGCTTACAACTTTATTAGCATTAGTATCAATTTATTTTTTTGGTGGAGAGATTTTGAAAGGTTTTTCATTTGCTTTAATATGGGGAGTGTTAATTGGTACTTACTCTTCAATCTTTGTTGCAGCTCCAGTATTAATTTATTTTAACGTTAAACGTGATTGGAGTGAAAAAGTAGATAACACGCCGTAATTCTAGGCTATTTTTTTATATTTTTTTTCTAATATTTTCTTTAAAAAATTTCCCGTATAACTTTCTTTGCAATGAATAATTTGTTCCGGTGTTCCTTGAAATAGAACATTGCCCCCATTAACTCCGCCATCTGGACCTATATCAACAATCCAATCAGCAGTTTTGATTACTTCCATATTATGTTCGATGACTACCACTGTATTACCCTTTTGCACGAAAGCCTGTAGAACCTCTAATAGTTTTTTAACGTCATGAACATGCAATCCAGTTGTAGGTTCGTCTAATATATAAATAGTTCTTCCCGTCGATCTTTTTGATAATTCTTTTGCTAACTTAATTCTTTGAGCCTCACCGCCCGATAGAGTAGTCGCTTGCTGACCAATTTTCATATAACCAAGACCAACTTTTTGTAGAGTTAATAATTTATCTCTAATGGTTGGAATGTTTTGAAAAAAATCAGTTCCTTCATCAACGGACATGTCCAAAACATCAGCTATATTTTTATCTTTATGTCTTACCTCTAATGTTTCTCTATTATATCTTTTTCCCTTACAAACGTCACATTGAACATATACATCTGGCAAGAAATGCATCTCATATGTTATTACACCATCCCCCTCACAGGCCTCACATCTGCCGCCTTTTACGTTAAATGAAAATCTCCCTGGTTTATAACCTCTTGATTTTGCTTCTGGTAAAGCAGTAAACCAATCTCTAATAGGCGTGAATGCTCCTGAATAAGTAGCCGGGTTTGATCTTGGGGTTCTTCCAATAGGTGATTGATCAATATCTATAATTTTATCTAAATATTCATAACCTTTGATACCCTTGAAGGGATGTGGCATATTTCTTGTAATTGTTTTGTTAATCATTAAATTTAAGGCACGGTAAAGAGTATTCAAAACCAAAGTAGATTTGCCACTGCCAGATACGCCAGTTACACATGTAAATGTTCCCAAAGGGATTTTAACGTTAACATTTTTTAGGTTATTTCCAGTAGCACCTAAGATTTCAATATACTTACCATTGATAGCTGACCTTCTATTTTTTGGTAAAGAAATAAATTTTCTTCCCGATAAATAATCTCCAGTTAAACTATTTTGATCTTTTGAAATTTTTTCATAATTTCCTTCAGACACAACTTCTCCACCATTAATTCCAGCTCCAGGACCCATGTCTATAATATGATCTGAATGCAACATTGCCTCTTCATCATGCTCAACTACAATAACTGTGTTACCTAAATCTCTAAGTCTTTTTAATGCGTTAAGTAGTTTAATATTGTCTTTTTGATGCAGACCAATAGAAGGCTCATCAAGTACATATAAAACACCAGTGAGACCAGATCCAATTTGTGAGGCCAATCTAATTCTTTGAGTTTCTCCACCAGATAGTGTTCCCGATCCACGAGATAAATTTAAGTAGTCTAATCCAACGTTAATTAAGAAATTTAATCTTTCATTAATTTCTTTTAAAATATGAGTAGCAATTTGATTTTCTCTATCAGTTAATTTTATTGATAGAGATCCAAACCACTCATGCGCGTCTTTGATAGATAATTTTGCAACTTCACTAATATTTTTATGATTTATTTTAACACACAAAGCTTCTTCTTTAAGTCTTTGACCGCTACAACGTTCACATTCTTTTTCATTTTGATACTGACTTATTTCTTCTCTTTTCCAGTCACTATCAGTTTCTAGATACTTTCTTTGTAAATTATTTATAACCCCTTCGAATGATTTTTTATTAGAATATTTTTCATAACCATCATCATAACTAAATTTAATCTCTTCATTATCAGAACCATATAAAATTATATCTTGAATTTTTTTAGGTAATTTTTTCCAATCGTCATTTAATGAAAAATTATAATGTTTTGCCAAAGAAGCTAAAGTTTGAGCATAGTATAAACTTGATGATGTTGCCCAAGGTTTAATGGCTCCATCAATAAGAGATTTTCTATCGTCTGGCACTACTAATTTAGGATCAATATATAAATCAACACCTAGACCCTCACATTCAGGACAAGCTCCATAAGGACTATTAAAAGAGAACAATCTTGGTTCTATTTCTTCTATTGTGAAACCACTTTCAGGACACGCAAATTTTGATGAAAAAACTAATTTTTCTATTTTTTGATGTTGTGTGGGAATATTTTCATTAACGTGTTCCACATAGACAAGTCCATCTGAAAGACTCAAGGCACTTTCTAAACTTTCAGCCAATCTTTTTTGTTCATTTTTTTTATTTAAAAGTTTATCGACTAAAACTTCAATATTATGAGTAATTTTTTTATTTAAATTTGGTGTATCATCGGTATCAAAAATTTCACCATCAATTTTAATTTTTGAAAAACCTCTTTTTTTTAAACCAAGAATTTCTTTTTTATATTCACCTTTACGTCCCCGAACGATTGGCGAAAAAATTGATATTCTTGAAGGCTGTGGTAACTCTAATATTTTGTCTACCATTTCAGATATTGTTTGTGATTTAATTGGTAAATTTGTAAATGGAGAAAAGGGTGTACCAACACGCGCGTATAAGACTCTCATATAATCATAAATTTCAGTAACAGTAGCAACTGTAGAGCGAGGATTTTTAGAAGTTGTTTTTTGTTCTATAGAAATAGCTGGTGACAAACCTTCAATTAGATCCACATTAGGTTTTTTCATGCGGTCCAGAAATTGCCTTGCGTATGCAGATAAGCTTTCGACGTATCTTCTTTGGCCTTCAGCATAAATTGTATCAAAGGCTAATGAAGATTTTCCCGATCCAGACAGTCCTGTAATGACTACAAGTTGATCTCTTGGTATTTCTACTGATAAATTTTTTAAATTGTGCTCTTTTGCACCTTTAACAACAATTTTTTTCATCATTTAGATTGTGGATATATGTAATTTAATTCATTTAACATGCGGTATATGATATAAAAGATATTCATTTAACATTAAAAAATAAGAGATAATATAATTATATGGCGGGTAGTTTAAATAAAGTTTTATTAATAGGTAGATTGGGTAACGATCCAGAAGTCAAGCAAATGCAAAATGGGAAAAGTGTTGCTAGACTCAGTATAGCTACAAGTGAAAACTGGAAAGATAAGAATTCAGGCGAAAAAAAAGAAAAAACAGAATGGCACAGAGTAGTTATTTTTAACGAAGGATTAGTTAATGTTGTGCAACAATATCTTAAAAAAGGTGCTCAGGTTTATATAGAGGGCCAACTTTCAACAAATAAATATACTGATAATAACGGACAAGAAAAATATAGTACGCAAATAGTATTACAGGGTTATAATTCAACATTAAAAATGTTGGGCGGCGGTAACCAAGGTGGTTCAATGTCTGATCAATCATCTTCTAGCTCATTACCATCGGATGAACCTATTCCTTCATCGGGATTAGATGACGAAGTTCCTTTTTAATATTTTCTAAAGTTAATGATCATAAAAAAAGTTGGAAATAGAAATATTACGGATGAAATGAAATCATCCTACTTATCGTACGCGATGAGTGTAATTGTTTCCAGAGCTTTACCAGATGCTAGAGATGGTTTGAAACCTGTTCATAGAAGAATCATTTACGCAATGTACAAAGGTGGCTACGATTGGTCTAAACAGTTTAGAAAATCAGCAAGGGTTGTTGGTGATGTTATTGGTAAATATCATCCACATGGTGATCAAGCAGTTTATGATGCCCTTGTAAGACTTGCTCAAGATTTTTCTATGAGTGTTACACTTCTTGATGGACAAGGTAACTTCGGTTCCTTGGATGGCGATAGAGCTGCTGCAATGAGATATACAGAAACTAGACTAGCAAAAATTGCTGAATTTTTAATATCCGATATAGATAAAGAAACGGTAGATTTTCAAAATAATTATGATGACACAGAGCTTGAACCTGTAGTTTTGCCCGCTCAATATCCCAATCTTTTAGTTAATGGTGCTGGCGGTATAGCTGTTGGAATGGCTACAAATATTCCTCCTCATAACCTTGGTGAAGTTATAGATGCCACTTTGGACTACATAGATAATAATGACATAAGTATAAAAGAATTAATGAAAAAAATTCCTGGACCGGATTTTCCAACTGGTGGAATTATTATTGGTAAAGAAGAAATAAAAAATGGATACGAAAAGGGAAGGGGTTCTATAAAAATTAGAGGTGAGGTCGAAGTTGAAGATGGTTTAAAAGATAGAAAAAAAATTATTATAAAATCTGTTCCGTATCAAGTTAACAAAACAGTTTTAATTGAAAAAATAGCCTTACTAGTAAGAGATAAAAAAATAGAGGGCGTCTCTGATTTAAGAGATGAGTCAAATAAGGATGGAGTTAGAATAGTAATTGAAGTTAGAAAAGGGGTGTCTGAAAATATAATAATAAATCAATTATATAAATATTCTCCTCTTCAAAGTTCTTTTGGTTTCAATACTTTGGCAATTAATGAAAAAAAACCAGAGTTACTTGACCTAAAAAAATTCATTAAAATTTTTGTAGATTTTAGAGAAAAAATCATAACTAAACGAACTCTTTACGATTTAAAAAAAGCTAAAGATAGAGTTCACATTTTAATTGGTTTATTTATTTCAATTGAAAATATTGATGAAATTATTTCAATCATTAGAAATGCAAAAGATCCTTCAGATGCAAAAACTGCTCTTTTAAAAAAGAAATGGAATTTTAAAAAATCAAATATAGATAAAAATATTATTGAAGTTAGTGAATTAACTAATATTGATTCATATCAATTAAGCGATCATCAGGTAAAAGCAATTCTAGAACTACGATTACAAAAATTAACAGCTATTGGACACTCGGAAATTAATGATGAGTTAAAAAATTTACATGCCCTGATTGTTAAATTTAAGAAAATTCTTAATGAAAAAAAAGAGCTTTTGTCATTAATTAAAAATGAATTATCAGAAATTAAGAAAAAATTTGCTATACCAAGAAGAACAAAAATAATTGGCAGTGTTGAAACTGTTGAGATTGAGGATGTTATTCAAGACGAGCAAGTAGTTGTTACTGTTACAAATAAAGGTTACATTAAAAGAACCCCATTAACATCAATAAGATCACAAAAAAGAGGTGGAAAAGGAAAGACTGGCATTGTTACAAGAGAAGAAGATTTTGTAACCCAGTTATTTTCTGCAAGCACAATAACTCCGGTACTCTTTTTTTCAAATAAAGGACTTGTTTACAGATTAAAAGCTTGGAAAATACCTGAAGGTTCTAATGTTTCTAAGGGTAAGGCATTACACAACCTTTTCCCGTTATCAAGCGATGCTCATATCAGTTCTATTATGCCCTTACCGGCAGATACCGACACCTGGAAAGATATTTATTTAATTTTTGTAACTGCTCAGGGAAAAATTAGAAAAAATAGCCTTTTGGATTTTGAAAATATTCAAGCTAATGGAAAAATTGCCATGAAGCTTGATAAGGATGATCATATTGTTAGCGTTAAAATTATAAAAAAAGATGAGGATGTGATGTTAAATACTTATCTTGGAAAAAGTCTTAGAGTTAATTCAAGCAAAATTAGAGTATTTAAAGGTAGATCTTCTAAAGGCATTAGAGGCATTAGCTTAAAAAAAGATGACAAAGTCATTTCTTTAACGGTATTAAATCACGTTAAAATTACTTCAGATGAAGCAAGAGCATACTTAAAAAAATCTAGAAGTGATGATGATGCTGATAATGAATCGACTATTGATTTGAGTGACAAAAAATTTAATGAATTTAAATCTAAAGAGCAATTTATTTTAACTGTTACAGAAAACGGTTATGGAAAACGTTCTTCATCTTACGAATTTAGAGAAAGTGGTAGAGGCGGCCAGGGTATTATTAACATTATTACTTCTGAGAGAAATGGAAATATTGCGGCTTCATTCTCAACAAATCATAAAGATGATGTTATGCTTATTACTGATCAGGGACAAATGATCAGATGTAATGCAAGTGAAATAAGAATTACAGGTAGAAATACTCAAGGTGTGAGAATATTTAAATTAGATTCAGGTGAAAAAGTTGTTTCAGCTGTATGTTTAACTGACGATACGGAAGAATAAGTTATGAAAAAAATTGGATTATATCCAGGAACTTTTGACCCAATCACTCTCGGTCATTTAGACATTATCAAAAGAGCAGCTCGTGTTGTCGACACTTTATATGTCGGAATTGCCAATAATAAAAATAAGCAAACTCTTTTTTCTGCCTCTGAAAGGGTAGAGATAGTGCAAAAAACTCTAAGCTCTACTTTTAAAAATAAAAATATCAAAGTAGTAAGTTTTTCAGATTTAACTGTTAATTTTTGTAAAAAAATTAATGCTAATATTATTTTTCGAGGATTAAGAGTTGTGACAGATTTTGAATATGAATTCCAATTAGCTGGCATGAACATTAGACTTGAACCTAAAATTCAAACAATTTTTTTAATGGCAGATATAGAAAATCAATTAATTTCATCAAACATGGTCAAAGAGATAGCCGAGCTTGGTGGTGATATTAAAAAATTTGCCCCCAAAGAGGCTATAGTATATTTAAATAAAAAACTTAAAAATAAGTCGTAGGTACAATTTGATGAAAAAAATATTAATTATACTTTTCTTATTTTTATCAACTTTAAAAGGAGAGGCAGTGGAAAATCCAAAAATAATATTAAAAACAATTCATGGTGATGTTAAAATTGAATTATTTAAAGATGTAGCACCAAATCATGTTAATAGAATTTTAGAACTAAGCAAAAATGGAAAGTATGACGGTGTAGCATTTCATAGAGTTATTGATGGATTTATGGCTCAAACAGGTGATGTACAACATGGGAATACCAAAAATAACTTTAACCCAACTATGGTTGGAACTGGTGGATCAGATTTGCCAGACTTAAAAGCTGAATTTAACAATATACCTCACGAAAGAGGAACCCTTTCAATGGCAAGATCACAAAATCCAGACAGTGCTAATAGTCAGTTTTTTATTTGCTTTGACAAAGCACCTCACCTGGACCGTCAGTACACGGCCTTTGGAAAAGTTTTAGAAGGTATGGAATTTATTGATAAAATTAAAAGAGGCGCACCAGGTTCGGGCGCTGTTTCAAACCCTGATATTATTGTAAGTATTACTGTTCAATAATTTTAAATGTCAGTTTCATTTAAATTATTAAATGAAAATGCAGGTGGAAGATTAGGTCAAATCATAACTACACATGGTGTTATTGATACTCCTGCCTTTATGCCCGTTGGTACTGCAGCAACAGTAAAATCATTATTAATTGATCAAGTAAAAAGTACTGGTGCACAAATTATTTTAGGTAATACTTATCATCTAATGTTGAGACCCGGGATTGAAAGAATCAAAAGGGTAGGTGGCTTGCATCAATTCATGAATTGTAACTTACCTATTCTAACTGACTCAGGTGGATTTCAAGTTATGTCGTTATCTAAAATAAGTAAAATCACAGATGATGGTGTTTATTTTAACTCCCATATAGACGGAAAAAAAATATTTTTATCTCCAGAAATAAGTATTCAAATACAAAAAGATTTAAACTCAGATATTGTAATGATTTTTGACGAATGTCCTGAGTATACCAAAGATAAAAATAGAGTTTTGAAAGCTGTGAATCTTTCTATTGATTGGGCAAAAAAATCTAAAATAGAATTTGGAAACAATCCTAACAAACTATTATTTGGAATTGTGCAAGGAGGAATATTTAATGATTTACGAAAACAATCACTTGATCAATTAATAGAAATTAATTTTGATGGTTATGCATTAGGTGGTTTAGCAGTGGGAGAGTCCCAGCAAGAAATGTTTGATGTTTTAGATTATATAAGTCCTTTTCTTCCAAGAGAAAAAGCGCATTATTTGATGGGTGTTGGAACTCCATCGGATTTACTAGGTGCAGTAAAAAGAGGAATGGATATGTTTGACTGTGTCTTACCAACTAGATCAGGAAGAACAGGTCTTGCGTACACTTGGACAGGTAAAAAAAACTTAAAAAATGCAAAATATGCTTTGGATGATACTCCATTAGATCCTATTGTGAATTGTCCTGCATCAAATAGTTATTCTAAAAGTTATTTAAATCACCTTGTTAATTCCAATGAAATTCTGGCATCTATATTGCTAAGTTGGCATAATGTAGCTTTTTACCAAGACCTAATGCAAAAAATTAGAGATGCTATCAAAAACAATAATTTTGAAAATTTTTATAAAGAAAATTTTGAACTTTTAAATTCTTAAATCTTAAAATTTCATCGCAACAATCCACAATTTTAATTGAGCATATCTATTGATTAATAAGGCTATTTTTAATAGACAGGGGGATCTTAATTTATTGAATATTCGTATTTAGAAGTTAAGTTACCCTGTGTGGGCCCGTAGCTCAGTCGGTAGAGCAATTCCCTTTTAAGGAATGGGTCACAAGTTCGAATCTTGTCGGGCTCACCATTTATGAAAGAAAATAATAAGTTTTATATTTTAAAATGCAACAAGTGCCTTAATGAAGTTAAGGTAAGCCCTCAAGAATATCGAGATAATAAAAAAGTAGTTTGCAATAACTGCTTAGATAAATTGCTTAAAAGTTTTAAAAATAATTAAATATTATTTAAAGTAGGATATTTTTGTCTGATTGATGGAATCCAGCTTCTTATCTGTCTAATTCTATTTGTTGATGAAGGATGAGTACTTAAAAATTGAGGTATTTCTTTTCCTTTATTTTCTTCTCTCATTCTTTTCCAAAGTTCAGCTCCTTCATACAAATTGTATCCAGTCATTGAACAAAAAACTAAACCTAAATAATCTGCTTCTGTTTCTTGAGATCTGGTAAATGGATTAAAAATTCCAACTTGAAGAATATCTACTCCGGTAGTTTTACCAACCGTATTTCTTGTTCTTCCAATCATCCCACCCGTAAAAATATCAGCTACAGTTACGCCCACGTTTAAAGCTAAGGATGCGCTAGCTCTTTCAACTGAATGTTTGGCGACAGCATGTGCAATTTCGTGACCCATAACATTTGCTAGTCCATCTTTATTTTTGGTGACTTTTAATATTCCGCTATAAACTGCAATTTTTCCGCCTGGCATGCACCATGCATTCAAAGTTTTGTCATCATCAACCAAAGTATATTCCCACTTATAATCAACCGTTGGATCTTTCATTTTTTTACTTTTAAAATATGTAGAAATAGCAATTTTCATTTTACCGCCAATTTCTTCAATTAACTTTAAAGTTTCAGTATCTTTGCTAATTTTAGCTTTTTTTTTAAATTGTTCGTATGCTTTGATAGCCTGAGAATTGATTACTGACTCTGGAAAAAAAGTAATTTGTTTTCGATTAGTTATTGGTGCAGATGAGCAAGAGGGTAGGCCAAAAGCACAGCATCCACATCCTACATATTTTAAAAATTCTCTTCTTTTCATTTTTTTTTATATTATATTCAATAAATCTATATATTATAAAATTAGTTAAATTATGATTAATTTATGAGTACTAAAAAAACAAAAAGAACAATCCTAGCAAAAATCCGAACTTATTTTTTAACAGGTGTGATTGTTATAATACCCATCGGTATAACAGCCTACTTGACTGTAGCAATCATAAGCATATCACCAGCTATCATTCCAGCCTCTATTAATCCAAATAAATACCTTCCATTCAATATTCCTGGATTAGAATTTGTAATGGCTTTTTTAATCATCACCTTTATTGGCATGATATCTCTAACTTTTATAGGAAGAACTTTGTTGAATTATGGTAATAAGCTTTTAAACAGAATACCAGTATTAAGATCTATCTACAACGGGCTAGGGCAACTGACAAAAACCTTGTCTGATTCAGGTAAAAAAAATAAGGAAATCGTTCTTGTTGAGTATCCAAGAAAAGGAGTGTGGTCAGTTGGTTTTGCAACGAATGAAACTGAAGGAGAAATAGCCCAAAAAACCAAAAATACGCATATTAACGTGTTCATTCCCACAACCCCCAATCCAACCAGTGGTTTTTTAATTATGGTGCCAAAAAAGGACGTTATTTCTCTAAAGATGTCTTTCGAGGAAGCTTCTAAATTTATTATGTCTGCTGGCTCTATAAACCCCAAGAATATTAGTAAATAATTTTTTACTAATATATAATTTTTAAAATTAAATAATATAATTAAATAATTGATTTATATTAATTTTTTCTTTTTTTAATAATTTTATTTTTGTTCTAATTCCTCCCTTTCCTGAATATCCGCCAATTGTAAAATCAGATTTAATTACACGATGGCACGGTATTAACGGTGCATAAGGGTTCTTGCCGCAGGCATTTGCAACAGCCCTAGAAGCCTTAGGAAAACCTATTTTTTTTGCTATATTTTTGTAGGTAGTTACCTTTCCTTTTGGGATTTTTTTAATTTCTTTCCATACTTTATTTTGAAATTTACTACCCTTAAGCATAATTTAACCTTTTAAATCAACGATAATTTGATCACCATCGTTAAATTTTTTTAAATTAAGCAAATCTTGAGGATTCTTAGCTTTTGCCCAATAATTGCATTTAGTAACTAATCTAATTTCAGAACCAAGGCTTGCAGGAGTAGGTCCAAAACCAATGGCTATGGAGTTGCCTTC
>Ga0181598_1000124_pt1 | contig 66218 bp, 68 predicted proteins | sample 041ome_4_FD_153295 | JGI IMG/M metagenome (GOLD analysis project Ga0181598, IMG submission 153295) | Coastal salt marsh microbial communities from the Groves Creek Marsh, Skidaway Island, Georgia - 041404US metaG (spades assembly) | ecosystem: Environmental > Aquatic > Marine > Intertidal zone >... | reverse complement strand
TGACGAATCCGGGAAACCTTGACCTTCATGGATAGCTTATCTCCTGGTTTGCAAATTCGCCGGCATTTCACCCCATCACAGGAAGTGAAAAAGATTTTTGAAGGATCGACTTTCTCTTTCAGCTCCGGATGCTCCCCCTTCAAAAGATAAAACACACAGAGTTGACCAAGTGCCTCGATCATTATAGATGCAGGAAATACGGGTTGGTTCTTAAAATGGCCTTCCAAAAAATATTCATTTCCAGAAATAGAATAGGCCCCGGAAACTTCTTCACCTTCAAGGGTCACACTTTCAAGAAAAAGAAACGGTTCTTTATGGGGCATCAAGGAAGCAACTTCTTCAATGCGGTAGGTAATGGATCTTTTTGGGGGCTCCGTACCAGTAGCCTTAGCATTTAGGTAGGCTTTAACATCTCCAAGCGTGCGCAAGTCCCTGAGCTCTTCATTATCTATACTTACCTGCAAAGTCTGTTCGACCAGCATCACTACCTCAAGCATGGTAAGAGAATCCATCCCGAGATCTTCATACATGCGAAGGTTATCATCGCAATTGGCAAGTATCTCTTTTTGCTCTGGCTCCAGATGCCTCTCAATGATTCCCATAACAATTGGTTCTATTTGAGAAATATTTTTATTCAGCCGAAAATCAACGGCTGCGTCTAATGTTCCGGCAGGACATCTCTTGAGCAATTCTTTGAGCTCTTCATTTGGAGGGTTGGATGATTCCTTATCCATCAGTAAATTTTAAAGTTAGGTAACAAGAGTAGGTTTTACATAAACTAAATCATAGGATTTATTAAAGGACTTCTTTTATGGACACAATCGCTTATTCGGGCAAACCAAAACCTGTAATCCTAACCTGTGCTCAACCCACAGGAAACTTAACTCTGGGAAACTACCTCGGAGCAGTAAAAAATTGGTCCAACATGCTTGATGATTTCGAATGCTATTTTGGCATAGTTGATTTACATGCAATTACTGTACCATCGAAACCTGCCACCCTTCGTCAAAATGTATATTCGTGCATCGCTCAGTACATTGCCTGTGGGTTGAAACCAGAAAAGTGCCATCAATTTGTTCAATCCCATGTGATTGGACACACGGAATTGTCCTGGATTCTTACATGTATGACCCCGATCGGGGAACTACAACGAATGACACAATTCAAGGACAAAGCCTCCAAACTCGGGTTTAAAGTTTCCGATGATGTGGATTCAGGCGATATAAAGTTTACTCATGAAGGAATGCGAGCTCAGGCATCAATTAATGCTGGATTACTTTGTTACCCGGTACTGATGGCTGCTGATATCCTCCTTTACAACGCTGATATGGTCCCGGTGGGTGAAGACCAGCGTCAACACCTGGAATTATGCCGGGATCTCGCCGGAAGATTCAATCAGAAGTATTCGGAAACCTTTACCATCCCAGAGGCTTATGTACCCAAAACCGGTGCCCGAATCATGTCGCTAACTGATCCAAACCGGAAAATGTCCAAATCGGATGACAACGAGAGGGCGACTCTGTATGTCTTGGATGAACCAAGCCAAATAAAGAAAAAAATTGGTTCCGCAGTTACAGATTCTGGAACAGAAATTAAAAACACCGCAGAAAAACCTGGTATTTCCAACTTACTAACCATTCACTCTTCACTTAGTGGTCAACCTATTGAGGAACTTGAAGATCATTTCCTTGGCAAAGGCTACGGAGATTTAAAGAAAGAGGTTATTGAATTGGTGACCGAATCCTTAAAACCGGTTCGGGAAATCTATCAGGATCTAATAAAAGACAAAACATATCTCGATACCGTACTCAAAGACGGTGCCCAAGCCGCTCAAAAGAGAGCTTTTAAAATTCTTCACAAAATCAGAAGAAAAATTGGTCTTCTGGAATTAAAAAGAAATTGATCCTTCTCCTTGCGAATTTTTCGCTTGGATTTCCTCTGAAAAACTAGCATTACATCCATTGGTGATTGGCGGATGGACTACGATTTAGATAAAGAAGATACAGGAATTGCGAAAGCACCCTTTTATGGTGGTGCAGCATTTATTTTTCTTACTTTGTGCATCTTTACTACGGTCACACTTCAGGAAAAAGAAACCCTTGATCATTGGCATATTGGATCCTTACTTCTTGGCAGCGGCCTGATCGCTATTCTCCTTTTTCTACCCTACTTTTTTGAAGGTATTATCGATAAAATAGAGACATCAAATACCAGTAAAGATACAGATTTGGCCAGCAAGGCCTATTTTGAACTCAAGGAAATGCGGTCTGAACTGGATGCAATTGCCCTAAAAATCGACAAAGTTCCCACTCTGGTCGAGAGAATTGTTTCGGAAGCAAATCAAACAGGGATCGATGCACCATCCGGCACGATTTTGGACAAAATGGATGCACTTGAAACAAAATTACAGGGAAAACTTGATCAGATCGAAGCAAATTCTTTTCCCTCCCCTCTTCTTCCTCAGCCTGAGGTGGCTGAAAATCATCTTGAATCAAAACTTGATCAGTTGCTTGAACAATTCAATGAACTGAAACAAGACCTTCATGCCCTTCCCAAAATCTCTTCCCCGGGCTCCGACGAAGCAATCTCCGCTGATGATTCAGCGAAGGAATTATCCGAATCTGAGCTTAATGCAGGAGAAGCTACCAATTTAGGCACAGACGATCTTCTTCAGGCAGATGACGAGCCGACAGAGCCTGAGATTGATCCAGATGAGCATATAGATGCAGTCATTGAACCATCTCAATCTGATAGGGATCTGGGGGATAATCAGGATACTCCTCAGGAAGAAATTCCATCCATAGACCCTGCAAGTGAAAATGAGCAAACTCAACCGGAAAATCCCAGTATGGATGACCCCGCTGCTGTGGCAGCCGAAGGATCGGAATCTGAGCAGGAAGATGTTGCTGAAAATGAAACAACCGGAACTGGTGACAATCTGGCAGATGAATTGGACCTTGGATTGCCTTCCCCCGAGGAAACCCTGCGCAAAGTCGATGCCTTACTATCGGGCAAAGAAAACATATCATCTGATGTGCCCATTGAAAAAGAAGAGACCGCCAATAAGAACGGCACCACCACTGTAGTTGCCAATGTGATGATTGGAATTGGTAATAAGCCTTTTCTGAGAGGCGAAGGACCTGGTCTCAGTTGGGAGGAAGGCGTCTCGATGAATTTTGTGGAGATTGGAAAATGGGCATGGTCCCCCCCCCGTAAAAATGCTTCATTAACCGTTCAAATTTACCGCAATGACCAAGACCCGGATAAAACGGGAAAAGTGGAAGTAAAACCCGGTCAAAAAATAGAAATTACTCCAGATTTCTCCTAAAAGAGGGCTTCAGGATATTCTCCGTTGGCAATCATATTGCCAATCGACTGAACCACCACAGGTTTATCATCCCGATAGGTTACCCCCATCCATTTGCAACTTGCCCTAGCGGTCTGAAAAACTGCCTTGCCAGACTTTATCCACCGATCCACCGCCGCGGGTAAGTAAAATTCATCTTTTTCCAAGTCGGTAGAACTGCTGATAAACTCGATCAACTCCTCCTCCAAAGCGGGAAAAACCTGATTCGGGAATCCCCAGACATTCATAGATACCACTTCCTCCCCGGTCAATTTATGTGAGATTCCCGTGGAATCTGTCCCGATAATCCCTTCCTCAGTAGATGTAATTCCTGACCACTCCTCCACCGAATCCAAGTTGCCGTCCTCTACTTTACAAATCCCACGACTGACGGATCCATGATCGGAAAGTGTTTCCTGCAAACTATATCCGACAATGAAACCTCTTATTTTTCGATCATCCTGAGCCACATTCTTGAATTGGCGTAAGGATCTCCAAAGTTCTTCAAAGGTCGCAAACCCATAAAAATCATCTGCATTTAAGACAGCAAATGAGGACTTTGATAATACATGACGGGCACACCATACAGCATGTCCGGTACCCCAGGGCTTTTTTCTTTCAACAGAGCGATTGGTGCCCTCCGGCAAATCATCAGTCGACTGATAAGCATATTTCACCTCCATCGTGTCGGCATATTTCGATCCGATTTGTTCATGAAAAATTTCATACATTTCCTCACGGATTAAAAAGCATACCTTCCTAAAACCTGCTTTTCTGGCATCACACAGGGAATAATCCATCAGGGTTTCACCATTAGGACCCACAGGGTCCACCTGTTTCAAGCCGCCGTAACGGCTGCCCATTCCGGCGGCAAGAACAAGTAAGGAAGGTGTGCTTTGTTCAGAAATCATTGCGAAGTGCGAAGGATAAAAAATCCAGAACCTGCATGGCAGTAACTGCTTCCTGCCCATTCTGCCTGGCCAAAGCTTCTGCCGCACGACCATGCCACAGCACACCCAAGGCCACACTCTCCACAAGCGTAAGGCCACCACGGGCAAGCAAGGATCCAATGATTCCACTGAGTAAATCACCACTTCCTCCCCTGGCTAAAACTGCACTTCCGGAAAATAAATGTAACTTGGATGCGTTTGTTAAAATTTGTGGATGTGGGCCCTTCTTAACCAAAATACCGGCTAATTCTGAGAGGTATGATTCCACAGTTTGTTTTCTCAGCAACCGTTCCAACTCTCCGGAATGAGGAGTAAACACAAGATTACCCCTATCTTTTAGAGGTTCGACAATCTGGGATCTCAAGGCATCCGCATCCAGTAAGATTGGTCTAGAGAACAGTTTAGCAACTTCGCGGATCAAAGCATGCGATTCCTCTTCTATCCCGATACCGGGACCCATGACCAAGGCATCCGCCCGATCCAAAAACTGCCTGACCTTTCCCAACCCCTCCAAAGCCAAACCTCCATTTGGAGTTTCAGGCAAAGGAACCCACATCGCTTCAGGACAAAATGCCACAAAGGAAGGATGCAAGGATTCTGGAATGCAAAAAGTGAGCAAGCCTACGCCCGATCTCAGGGCAGCTCTTGCACACATCATCGCTGCTCCACCCAGTTCCCTGGAACCCGCGATCCCAAGAAGATGACCATAGTCTCGTTTATCCGAATGAACGGGTCGTAATTTTCGTAAAACTGGAAGTGCAGAGGAGCGAAGAATTTTAGGGCAATCAGCAAAGTCCCCCTCGGGTGAGGATTCAAAAAAACCGAGATCCAAGTACCGCAACCTACCCAACCATAACTGTTGATCTTCCCGTATAACAGGTGTTTTTACGATGCCCGTGCAATAAGTAAAATCTGCTCGAATTGGTTCATCAGCCTCACTTTCAATATCGGTAACACCGCTGGGCAGATCAATCGAAACCCGGACAGATATTCGATCAGATTGATTGATTATACGAATCCATTCAGCGAGCTCATCTTTTAATCCGGGCTTCCCCTGCATGCCCAGGATACCATCCAGTAACAAATCAAATCCACGATCGTTGGTAATTTCATCCCAGCGGGAATTGAGCTCCTCAGAATTTGAGCCTTTCACCACCGGCAAAATTTCCACCCGCTTGGAAGCAAATTCAATCAACTCTTCGAAGGCCCGCTGCGTCAACGGCCGACAGTTTTCTTTTGGCTCAAATGGCCAAATCACCGCTCGTGCAGTGGGAATGGTGCGCAAGAATCGCCTCGCAGCAATTAGGGCATCGGCCCCGTTGTGACCTTTCCCTGCAAGCACGATTAGTCTTGGGCGGTGTGGAATGGTACGGAGCTCACGCATGTCACGCAGGGCTGAATCTGCCACAACCTCCCCAGCCTTGGTCATTACCTCCCACTGCAAATCTTCATCGCCGTTGAAAAATTCCTTTTCATAGGCCAGAGCCTCCGCTGGGCTTAGTATGGGATCTGCAGGTAAGCTCATCATTCTTTGACTAATATCGCAACCGCTGATGCAACATTCTCCAGGTGTGATAGACTGATCAATGCAGATCCAGCACCAATATGATTCAGTGCCTTTAAACCATGGGTAGAAAAATAAGCTACGGGTTTGCCATTCTTTTCTTTGATCACCTCAACATCAAGCCACCCGAATTCTTTACCTATACCGGTACCCAGTGCTTTGGACACCGCTTCTTTCACTGCAAACCGGGCCGCCAGACAGGGGGCAGGATCTGCCCGATCCACACAGGAGTTCTGTTCCTCAGAAGTGAATACCTTGTTGAGAAATGTATTCCCATGACGCTTTACGGAATCACGAATCCGGGACACCTCAATCTGATCGATTCCTACACCAACTACATTCGCACCTTCAGGAATCTGTGGAATCTCCATCAGGAATTGATTAAATTACGCATGGTCGAAACTGCTTCGCTCAAACCATACTCCAAAGACCGGCAAATAATACTGTGGCCGATATTAAACTCCGTAACCTGAGCGAGTGTCTTTGCTCCCTCCACATTTTCATAATTGATCCCGTGCCCGGCATTAACCTGCAAACCAAGAGATATGCCTACTTCCATACCCTTGTTGAGGATGCTAAGTTCATGACCACGCTTTTCTGGGCAGAACCATGCTCTGGCGAAGCTTCCAGTGTGTAATTCCACCCAGGGGGATCCAATTTGTGCAGAGGCTTCCAATTGTTGAGGGTCTGGATCCACAAACATACTTGTCGGAATATTTTTTTCACTAAATGCAGACACTGCTTCCCTGGCACGACTGAGATTACCTGCCACATCAAGCCCCCCTTCTGTGGTTACTTCCATGCGATGCTCGGGAACCAGGCAGACACTTTCCGGCTTCAGGGATAGTGCCAGTTCAACCATCTCTTCGGACAAGGAAACCTCCAGGTTCAGGCGGGTTTTTTTTCGCTCAAGATATCGCTGCACATCCTCCACCTGAACATGTCTTCGATCCTCCCTTACATGCATGGTAATGCCATCTGCCCCGGCATCTTCCGCCAACCATGCCATTGCAGCAGGATCAGGTTCTACAAAACCACCAAAAGTGTTGGGCTCGTCCCGGTATCTTGCCTGTCGCAAAGTTGCCACATGATCCACATTGACTCCTAATAAAATCATTATTTCAGAAGATTAAGTTTTTTTAGATCAAACTCAACTGGGTTTGTACATCTTCAGCTGGGCTTTCTATTTCTTCTTCTGTCAGCAGATTTCTCAAAAATCGTGGACGATGACAAATAGTGGGACCAAGATCTATCAATGCCTGCAAATGAACCGGAGCTCCATATCCTTTATTTGAGGCAAATCCATAATCAGGAAATTCCAGATCCAATTTTTTCATCAACTGATCCCGTGTAACTTTGGCCAGTAAAGAGGCCATAGCCACTGCGAGGGAAAGGGTATCTCCTTTGATCAACCCCTGATGATCGTAATACAATTTTTTCATTGGCTTGCCATCCACAAGCACCGCCCACTCATTTTTTGGGGGATCGCTATCCTCAAATAAAGCTCCTTCACTTATCACTGGCGTCCATAATTTATCACTTCTTTGCGAGACCAGTTCCATTGCCCTCTGCATCGCCAAGCAGGTAGCTCCAACAATATTATGTTCCTCAATCTCGGAAACGGAAGCACTACCGGTAGCTCCGAAAATCTTTTGGGATTCAATTAATTTTTGGATACTCAGAAACAGACTCTCCCGTTTTTCTTCATGAAATTGCTTGGAGTCATTGATTTCATCCACGTTTTTACGATTTTTGGAATCCTTGAAAAAATCTGCCGGTAGGATCACACAACCAGCAACCACCGGACCGGCCAGGCAACCACGTCCCGCTTCATCCACTCCGACTACACCGCTTCTTCCTTTGGCTAGCTTACGGTCATAAGTCCATCGCGGATTGGGCATGACTATTTTCTTCCCCAGTTAGGATTCCATGCTTTTTTTGCAGGAGGTGTTTTGCCCATGGCTTCATAGGCAGTCTTAAAGTGTAGCTTGCAAAATTCTCCCATTTTTTGCTCACCAAACCGTGCAAATAATTCTCTGGCCGCATCTTTGGCTTGTACCCCAGAACCTTTGGGCAAGCTTTGGCCTGCCTGTTCTTCCAATTTTTTCATCTGCTCCAGCCAGGTTGCCCGGGCAATAATTGAAGCCGCAGCCACCACCGGATCATCCTCGGCTTTGGTTCTCATCTTCAGTTCAAAGGATGGATCTTTGACATATTTTTGCACCAAGGGCTGTTTTGAAAATTGATCCAGCAATCCCCACTTAGGCTGCCTGAGCTCAAGGGCATCCAAAAGAGCACGGCCATGCAGCCAGGCAAGCAACTTGTTCAAATTGTCCCCAAACTTACCGTACAGTTCATTGTATTTAAGCATCCCTGAGTAAGCTGTTTTAACCACCACACCCTTGGTTTCCTTGATTGACTTTGCCATCTTCATAATGGCTCCATCGGTGATGGTTTTACTGTCCCGTATTCCTCTCTCCATCCATTGCCTGACCATATCGCCATCTGCGACCACGCAGGCCGAAACAACCGGACCAAACAAGTCGCCTTTTCCACTTTCATCCAAGCCAGCATGAGGCTCAAACCATTCCGGATTATTCACCTCTTCATATCCCAGAAGAAACTCACCGGTAATTTCAGGCTCCAGAATATTGCTGACAAAATCTTCTGTTTTACCTCCCTGAACCACGAGTTTACCACTTTCATAAGCAACCACCTTTACCCCATCCCCATCAAATGCATGACGGGCGTACGGTACAGTACGACTTGGCCAACCCCTACTGCTAAGAGCGGCACCAATTTTATCTATCTGTTCCGAAGATAATTTCAGGGTGTATGATGTTTTCTTTTTAGGTTGGTTTATACTTTCTGTTTTAACCGATCTTGCCATTTGACACATATCCATGAGAAAGAGATCACAAAAACGCAACCGCCAAGCATGCAAATTTTAGCTCATTCCAAGTGGATAGAATCTCAAGACAAAGTATCTGCATACCAACTGTCCCTGCTTCAATGGTACAAAGAAAACAAGCGTACCTTACCTTGGAGGAGCCAACCATCACTTTATAAAACCGTTGTTTCAGAATTCATGCTCCAGCAAACTAGGGTGTCCACTGCCCTGCCTTACTTTGAAAACTGGATGCAGAAATTCCCGGATTTTGAAAAACTTGCAGAGGCAAGGGAAGAAAAAGTTCTCAAAGCCTGGGAAGGACTGGGCTATTACTCCCGGGTACGCAACCTGCACAAATTATCGAAAATTGCTGCCTGCTGGGAATCTCCCCCTCAAAGTGTGAATGAATGGACAAAATTGCCTGGAGTCGGGCCCTATATTGCTGCTGCAGTAACCAGTATTTCTTTTGGAATACAGGTTGCGGTATGCGACGGCAATGTGGTTCGAGTTTTAAGCAGACTCTTGGAAATTGATGAATCCTTTAAAGACGGCCCATCCGCTCAAAACAAAATTCGCCCACTTGCCCAAAAATTGATCTACCACGATCATTCAGGGGATTACAATCAGGCCATCATGGAGTTGGGTGCTACCGTTTGCCATCGGGCCAATCCACTCTGTACGACCTGCCCGGTCTTAGCTTTTTGCAAAGCGGGGCAAAGTGGTTACTGGTCAAAGTATCCCGCCATTTCTCCGAAACCTAAAAAAACAAAAGAAGTCATCAGACTATGGGTGGAACAAGAAGATCATCTCCTACTGCACTCTTCATCTGATGCGAGACTGACGGGCATTTACGAGTTACCCAGCGAACTTCCTTTTGCTGATGAATTTCCACAAGGCACCCAAGATGAAATTGCCATCCGCAAACGCACTATTGGAAATGTGGAATACACGGAAAAGATTTTTAGAACCAATCTCCCCATAGCACCCGGACAATCATTACCGGGTGGATACCTGTGGGTAAAATGGCCGGAGATAGATAAAGTTACTTTGTCTGGCCCACACCGGAAGTGGGTAACTGAACTAAAGAAATAATTTCTTAAAACGGCACAAAATTTCTTTCTGCTAATTGCACAAATTCCTGAATCACTCCGTCAAAAGATCCATTGGAAAAAAATACCACCAGCAGTTTTTCACCCAGTGCAGCAAATTCTCGTTCTTTCAGGTAAGCACCCAACTCCTGATTGGAGGAAAATGCCTCTCCTTGTTTTCCTTTCGAACAGATAAACTGAATCATTTGTGCAGGATCAATTCTCTCCTGCTCTGGAATACGTTCCGCTCGGTGAACTTGTCCAATCAGTGCGAGATCTGCCAATGCCAAGGACTGGGCAAATCGATCCTGAAAGACATTGGTCACCGCGGTGTTGCTGCGGGGTTCGAAGCAGGCGACTATTTTCCTGTCTGGCCACCGGGCATGTAAGGACTCGAGAGCCCCTGCAATAGCTGTAGGATGGTGGGCAAAATCTGAAAGAATGGTCAGGGCGGGAGAATCAAATAATTGTTCCTGCCTTCTTTTGACTCCCCTGCACTTTGAAAAATCAGGTATGGTTGTGCCTGAGAATGGATCATCTAAGGTGTTTTCATCCGCATATTGAAGTTTCTGCGACAAACAGGATGAAAGGATAGCCATGGTGAGGTTACGGGCATTGAAGAGCCCGTTCATCGACCAGTTGATTTGATCAACCAGTTCTCCTTTCCAGACCAAGCGAAACCTGCTTCCCGTTGCATCTTCCTCAAACTGATCAATAACCAAGTCATTGTTCTGGTTCACACCGACAGTGATGGTGTTGGTCCACGGGGCATCCGGTAGATCCCGTAAATTAGGATCATCCCCATTCATAAGAATATATCCGTTTGATGGCACAATCCTCAAAAGATGGGAAAAACTTCTGGCTATATCCTGCAAATCCCTAAAAATATCCCCGTGATCAAACTCCAAATTGTTGAGAATTAAAATGCGGGGACGATAATGAATAAATTTGCTTCGCTTATCAAAAAAAGCTGAATCATACTCATCACCCTCAATCACAAACGGGGCAGAGAAATCGCCCAATTCATTCCCTGAAGGAAGATCTAGGGGCACCCCACCCACTAGGTATCCGGGACTGATTCCAAGATCGTAAAGAGAAAACGCCGTCAGTGCCGTCGTGGTTGTTTTTCCATGAGTACCTGCCACCACGATTGATGGACGGTTTCCAATCAGGTCCTCTCCGATCAGTTGGGGAAGAGACACAAATGGAATCTGTCTTTTGGCTAGCAGATTCTCCACCTGTGGATTACCCCGGGATACCGCATTCCCAACTACAACACGGTCAGGACGCCATCCAATCATTTCCTCGGCTTCAAATCCCTCAAACAGATAAATCCCCGCATCCTTGAGAACATCAGACATTGGGGGATACACACCAGCATCTGAACCTGCCACATCATGACCCATTTTTTTAAGTAAAATCGCAGCATTGCCCATGGCTGTTCCGCACACCCCAATAAAAAATACCCGCATACAAACACTGAAAATAGAGCACTGAAGGGAAAGGCAAAGACAAATTGCCTCGACTTCATCAATCGATTGAAGAAAACCATAAGTACATGAACCATGAAAACCTAAAGATTCTTGTCCTGGGCAGTGGAGGGAGGGAACACACCCTTGCCAAAATCTGTGCAAAAAGCCCGCTTGTCAGCGATGTTCTGGTAGCACCAGGAAATGGCGGAATGGAAGAAGAGTTTACCACTCGATCCGTTTCCGTGGAAGACAATGATGCCATTATCAACCTGGCTCAGCAAGAAGCCATTGATCTGGTGGTGGTTGGCCCTGAAGTTCCTTTATGCAATGGAGTCGTGGATGCTCTTGAAGCCGTTGGAATTGCGGCATACGGCCCGGATTCAAAATGTGCCAGACTGGAGGGAAGCAAAGCTTTCACCAAAGACTTCCTTGCCCGTCATAATATTCCCACCGCAGCATACGGAAATTTTTCTGAGATTGAACCTGCCCTTGACTATCTTAAGTCCTGTGCCTTGCCCGTTGTGGTAAAAGCTAGCGGACTGGCTGCCGGCAAGGGAGTTATTATTTGCGAATCTAAAGAGGAAGCAGAGCGGGAGATTCGTGATATGCTTAGCGGAAATAGCTTTGGAGAAAGTGGTAGCGAAGTGGTGATTGAAGAATTTCTCGAAGGAGAGGAAGCATCTCTGCATTTAATCTGCTCGGGAGAAGACTATGTCACCCTGCCCATGAGCCAGGATCACAAGAAAGTGGGAGAAGGAGACACCGGCCTCAATACGGGCGGCATGGGTGCCTACGCCCCCACCTCTCTTGTCACTCCTTCCATGCTTGCGGAGTATGAGGAATCAATCGTCCGCCCAACTCTAGGAGGCCTAAAAGCCGAAGGAATGAATTTCCGGGGCACTCTCTACATCGGATTAATGCTTACTGCCTGTGGCCCCAAGGTTCTGGAATTCAATGTACGCTTTGGAGATCCGGAAACTCAGGTAATCCTCCCCCTGGTGGCCGAAGATTTGGTGCCCGTTTTACTTGCATCCGCACAGGGAAAATCTCTTCCTGAGCAGCTACAGATAAAAAAAGAATTTGCCATGGTTGTGGTGTTGGCGAGTGGGGGTTACCCTGAAGCCTATCCCAAAAATGAAAAAATATACACACCAACAGAAACCCCACAATCCGCCATGCTTATTCACGCTGGAACCCGTAAAGACGAGGATGGGAATGTCGTTTCCTCAGGTGGCCGGGTACTCGGTGCAGTTGGTACCGGGCAATCTTTAGAAGATGCCAGGAAATGTGCTTATCAATTGTGCGAGGAAGTAGATTTCAAATCCAAATATTATCGCAGAGACATTGGCCACCGGGAGTTTTCCCGAAACCATTAAATTCTATCTTGCCATCAGTTTGATGGCAGAAGAAGGTTAGTAATCTATGGGAGTAAATTCACAGGACAGAAAGCAGGGCTCAGAACCTTCGAAAATCCTCTTCGTCTGTACGGCAAATGTTTGTAGAAGTCCCATGGCTGCACATCTTTTCGCCAAGGAAATTGATAAGGTAAATTTGCCCATTACAGTCGAATCATGTTCGGCTGGCTTGTCGGCTATGGATGGTGACAAGGCATCCCAAAATTCGCTCGATGCGTGCGAAGAGATTGGCGTTGATATTTCCTCCCATAAAAGCTCTGGTATCACTCGTGCAGATCTGCAGGAAGCATCCGCTATTTTTTGCATGACCGAGTCCCATCGTGCCCTCATCAATATGTACTTTGATTTACCGGAGGGATACCCGATTTTCCTAATGAGAGAATTTGTCGAAAACGGCTCCCGGGAATTACCCGACCCTTATGGTCAGGACATTGAAGTCTATCGAGAATGCAGGGACCGAATGCTGGAGGCAATTCCCTCTTTAATAAACTGGGTTGAGAAAAACCTCTAGTTTTCTATAAAATATTTACTTATGACGATTGAAACTGCCACCTCTTCCACCGCCGAGATTTCCACGCTGGACGCCCGTCCCTTATCCGAAATTGATCCTCAAATCCACCAGGCCATCGAGCAGGAGCGTCAGCGACAGCAAACACATGTTGAATTAATTGCATCCGAGAATTTTACACTACCTGCTGTTATCGAAGCCACCGGAAGTGTTTTGACCAACAAGTATGCGGAAGGATACCCCGCCAAGAGGTACTACGGCGGGTGCGAGCATGTGGATGTTGCGGAAAGTTTGGCCATCGAAAGAGCTAAACGCTTATTCGGTGCCGAACACGCCAACGTTCAACCGCATTCCGGCAGTCAGGCCAACACCGCCGTGTACTTTGCCATGCTTCAACCCGGTGACAAAATTTTAACCATGAGTCTCCAGGATGGTGGGCATCTTACCCACGGCCATCCCAAAAATTGTAGCGGCATGCTGTATGAAGTTATCAATTATGGAGTAGATCCTCAATCCGGTCGTATCGATTACGATTCCATTGAACAACTGGCCCAGCAAGAAAAACCAAAGTTGATCACGGTTGGGGCATCCGCTTATTCCCGCACGATAGATTTCGAAAGAATGGGAAAAATCGCCAAGGAAAATGGTGCCTTATTACTTGCTGACATCGCTCACATTGCGGGATTGGTCGCAGCCGGATTACATCCATCCCCAGTTCCTCATGCAGATTTTGTTACCACCACCACCCACAAAACACTCCGCGGGCCACGGGGTGGGTTGATACTCTGTAAGGAAGAGTATGCTAAGGCAATTGACTCAGCGGTATTTCCCGGCAACCAGGGAGGGCCATTGATGCATGTGATTGCCGCAAAAGCCACCTGTTTTCAGGAAGCGGGCAAACCCGACTTCAAAGCCTATCAAAGTCAGGTCAAGGCCAATGCCAAAGCCATGGCCCAATCACTCTCTGCCCACGGCTTTCATGTTGTTAGTGGTGGAACAGACAATCACCTACTTCTATTGGATCTTCGCCCCTCTCATCCTAATATGACTGGGAAGGAAGCTCAGTTGGCACTCGAAGGAGCCAACCTCACTCTCAATCGAAACACAGTTCCTGGCGAAACTCGCAGCCCTTTCCAGACCAGTGGCTTGAGGATTGGAACACCTGCGGTTACATCCCGCGGAATGAAGGAAGAAGACATGGAAATAATTGCAGATATTATCTCTGCCATTCTCAAAAATCCAACCGATGAATCCAACCTGCTTGCTCAGAAAGAGAAGTCGCTTGCCCTTTGTTCCAAGTTTCCCTTACCTTACTGAGCATTGCCTTAGAACCTATCTTTTTTGAAAATGAAAAATAATAATTCACGCCGTAAAGGTTTCACCCTGATTGAGCTCTTAGTTGTTATAACTATCATTGGTATTTTGGCTGGCATTGCCTTCGTTGGATTCGGAGATGTCTTCGGAACAGCAGGCAGAACGGCTGCCTCTAAAAACCTTAAAACCATCTACGAAAGTTTAACCGCCAAAACCAGAAACTTTCCCACCACCGACAGTGTGGCATCGGTCGAAGATTTCGCTGCCTGGTTCAGATCTAGAACCAAAGACACACGTCCGGAGCTCTGGTTTCTTCCAGATGACGAACGGGTAGTCGAGCTGAACGAAGATGGCAATGATGGGGTTCCTCCCAATATACCCGCCGACGGCACTGAATTTACCACCGGACAAAAAGAAGCTCTCGGTTATGCTGTTGCCATACCCAAGGCAGGAGACGCTAAAACTAGGAGTTTTGTTACCAATCTTGAAAGTGGTCCTTTCCCTATCCTCTGGACTGCCGGTCTGGATGGCGATTCCTGGACAGATGACTCTCCATGGGCAGGCGAAGGAGGTCATGTACTTTTTAGCGATGGTACCGTCAGATGGTTCGAATCGACCATGAAAAACGAGACCGGTGTCTTTACCAAAGCAATTGATAAAGGAGAAGATGTTCCTGATACCTTTGAATCTACCGATAGCATAAGGGATGCCGTTCCTGCATCCTGGGAAATTTACGATCCACGAAAGTAAGCATTAACTCCATTAGGGTAACCCCAGTGGGAAAGCCCAAACTACAAGGAGAAATCTTTTTTGGCAGAAATGGCAGAGCAAAAGTAAGGCTGCCCAACGAAGATATCATTTCCCTCGCCCGTGGTAGAAGTGGTACCGCACTACATGGGGATGTGGTGGAACTTTACCGTTTGCCTCCTAAAAAAAAGGATAATAAAAGAAAAAGCTCCGGTCCTCCAGCTTATCAGGTACATAAGGTCTTACGGAGAGGAACGGATGAGTTTCTTGGTCACTTCTCCCAGAATCTTGGCAGACCACTGATTACCTGCGAAAACTCAAGGATTCCCATTCCTTTTAAGATTCTAGGAGATTTTAATAAATTAAAAGAATACGATAAAGTATTGGCAAAATTTGTTCGCTGGGATCCTCCCGCCCGCATCCCCACCTGCAAGATTGTCAAAATCCTTGGCCCGGGAGACGATGCCAGAACCGATCACATTGGCATTCTTGCCAAGTATGGATTATCCCAGACTTTTCCTACCAAAGTACTGGAGGAGGCCAATATGCTTGGGGACAAAGTAACCGCCAAGGATTGCAAAGGAAGGAATGACTTCCGCCATACATTCACGCTCACCATCGACCCGTTGGATGCCAGAGATTTTGATGACGCTCTCTCCTTAAAATATCTGGATCATAGTGAACTGGAAATCGGGGTACACATTGCGGATGTGTCCCATTATGTCAAAAGAGGCACTGCCCTGGATCATGAAGCCAGAAAAAGAGCAAACTCCACCTACTTAGTGGGGGAAGTTGTGCCCATGCTCCCCCCCTCTCTATCCAGCGGGATATGCAGCCTGGTGGAGGGTCAGGACAGGCTGGTTAAATCTGTGGTCTTTCGGTTTTCCCCAGCCGGCGAGCTCCTTGGTCATCAGCTTTTTGAATCAGTCATTTGCAGCGACAAAAGACTTACCTACGAGCAGGCCCTGCTCTTCCTTAAGCACGATAAACTTGATCAAGTCCTAACTGCATCCCCACCACCTAGCCGATACTCGGGCAACCCCGGTAGACCACTCAGCGAAGTCCCAAAACAGACGCTGAAAAAGATTCATCAGACTGTAAAGACGCTGGGGAAAGTAGCTGCTCATCTAAGGAGCAAAAGGATGCAAGCCGGTTCCCTGGAACTTTCTTCCACGGAAGTAAAAATACTGGTGGATGATTGGGGGAAACCGGAAAAGATTTATCAGAATGTGGATGATGAAAGCCATCAACTCATTGAAGAGTTCATGCTCCTTGCCAATCAAACCATGGCCCGGCAGGCACGGAAGAAAAGACTGCCTGTGGTCTATCGTACCCACCCCGACCCTGACCCTCAAAGTCTAGAAGAATTGCGACATTTCCTCTCTCTTTTTGGTATTTCCTGCGGAGAACTAACCAGCCGTAAGGAAGTGCAAAAGATGCTGGCCCAAATCAATCACTCGCCTATATCTCAGGTACTGCGGATCAAATTCCTACGGAGTCTGCAACGAGCCTGCTACCGGGCAAGCCCCGAGGGCCACTATGGCTTGGCGATGAAGGATTATCTCCATTTTACTTCCCCCATCCGAAGATATGCAGATTTAGTCACCCATCGGGCACTTGAATCATTGATCCGTAAAATCGCCAAAAAGGAACAATCATCCCAATCCCTGGATGGATTAGCTAAAAAACTTTCGATCAGTGAACGGAATAGTGTCGATGCTGAGCGGGATTCTGTGAAGGACAAATTAATTTTGTATTACAAGCAGGACTTGGAAAATGATACTATGGTGAAGCACGATGCTTTGATCACTGAAATCCATCGGAAAGGATTTTTTGTGGAACTTACTGAAACTTTAGCCCGTGGATTTGTTCCCATTCGTACCTTGCCTCGGGAATTTGGTTACCGATTATCAGGCAATGGAACCACATTGGTGGGTAGAAACCCAAAAAATAAATTAAGAATCGGACAAAAAGTTTCCGTACAAATCGAAAAAATCAATACCCTGGATAAACAGATGGACTTTCGTTTGGCCTGATCTGGGTTTTCCTCCTTCCCAAAAAGTTTCTTCGTTTGTGCCACTCAACTTCAATGAGCAACCTCTTCCACCTCGAACTATCCCGTATTTGGCATCACGCCGTTGAGCTTTATCAATCTGGTCACACCACAGCTGCCACCTTTCCTATCGATGATGAAATTCCCGGGCTGGAAAACTTAGGACTTAATAAAATGGATGTCTTTGATTATGCGGAAGATTGGAGCCTACACCAAGAACCTGATTTCCTCACCTTCCTACTCGTTCATTATGAGAGGTGGAAATATTTTACTGAAATTCAGCAGAGTATACATTCAACTGACAGACTGGATCCATCCAAGTTACCCGGCAAAGAGGAAGCAGCGGGAGGAATCGTCTGGTTGCCCCGAATCCTGCCCAAAGCACGGGCTAAGCTTCGAGGAGAATTACCCCCGGAAGTAATGTATGGATGCGGAGGGGACCGTCATTTTTTCCAAACCAACCATGTGCACCCTGCTCAATTTCTCAGTATAATCAGAGGGCTTGGGGATAACGATCAGGCCATTATCGACTGGGTGGTGAAGCAGAAAAACTCTTTAAATTCTTCAATTTAATCTTACAGATTTCATAGTCTATGAATTTTGAAAAATACCACGCCCTTGGGAATGATTACCTCGTTTATAATCCAAGAGAAACTAATCATTCATTTACCGAAGCGGAAACTATCCGCATCTGCCACCGGAATTTCGGGCTCGGATCCGATGGTATTCTCGTTGGTCCACTACCCAGCGATAAAGCTGATTTTGGCCTGCAAATCCTCAACCCCGATGGGAGCGAAGCCGAGAAAAGTGGCAACGGACTACGAATTTTTGCCCGGTATCTAAGGGATGTCAAATTAGTAAACACCGCCCCATTCACGGTGGAAACCCTGGGGGGTATTGTCACCTGTGAAGTATCTGAGGATATGTCCCAGATCTCCGTGGAAATGGGCCAGGTCAGTTTTCATAGTGATATTATTCCGATCTCTGTCGAAGGCTCACCCCGTGAAGTACTGAATGAGCCTATTCAGCTATCCGATACTACCCTTAATTTCTACGGAGCCACCATAGGAAATCCTCACTGCGTGGTCCCGATAGAAAATGTATCCTCCTCCCTAGCTCATCAGTATGGTCCAGAGTTGGAGAATCATAAGATTTTCCCCAACCGTACAAATGTTCAGCTCTTACAGATCCTCGACCGCAATCGAATAAAAATTGAAATCTGGGAACGGGGAGCTGGCTATACCCTCGCCTCTGGCAGCAGTAGTTCCGCAGCTGGTGCGGTTGCCCGCAAGATGGGTGCCTGTGATGAAGATATCACTGTGGAAATGCCAGGCGGCCAGATCCAGCTTCACATAGACGATCAATTCAATGTACTAATGAAAGGACCTGCTACCCGGGTAGCCGCCATGACGCTGGATGAAGAGTGCCTGCTTTAAAGACTTAAATCTTCCGAGCAACCCAGAATCTGCAATCGTCTGAATATTTTTTAACCAATTCGGATTCATCCGCAACGGAGGATCTCATTTGATCGTATTCCAAAAGAAATCCGTTTTCTTTGAGGTCCTTTTTAATCTCGGCAATATCCGGAACATGAAGGTAGAGCATCCCTCTTACGGTTTCTTCATAGCGGTCCCCAAATTCGAGTAACTTTTCACCTTGCTGGTTTTTGTGCCAGAGTTTTCTCTCCACTGCCCAGAATTGTTTCCACTTTGGCATGCTCCGGTCATGGGAAGTGAAAATAAATTTCCCGCCAGAAGATAATACGCGGTTAATTTCCCTGAGCGTACGGATCCGGTTTTTCCGCCCCGGAATTTGCATCAGTCCATTGAATCCGAAAATAACAGCCTCAAAGCTATCATTCTGATAAGCCAGATCGGTGGCATCCGCTACTTCGAGCGGAATACTGAAATTCATTTTTGAAGCTATTTTTTTTGCCCCTTTGACCATGGCAGCAGAAAAATCCGAAGCATGTACTTGATCGTACCCGAGTTCCAGTAAACCAAAGGATATCCGACCACATCCACACCCCAGTTCCAAAATGGGGCTGGATAAATCGGTGATGTTTTTGGAGATTATGATTTTTTCAGACTTCCACAGACCCACTTTAATAGTTGCCTCCTCATAATGTTCCAAAACCGAATTCTGTGCATAATAACTCAGCACATGATCGCGGTTTATTTTTCCCAAACTATTCATTGGCAGTGATTGATATTATTTTCGGACATAGTATCAAAACACAAGATCGCACTTGCCAAAGAGCCAAGAAATTGGTTTGTTGTTTGATTTCCCATAAATCATGAAAGCCACTATCCGTACCCAAGGCAGCCAGTTTGTTGTAGAAAAAGGCGACAAGCTATTTGTTAACCGTTATCCCGAAACCAAAGAAGGGGATCAAGTCAAAATAGAGGATGTGTTGATGGTCGTGGAAGACGGCAAATCAACCTTCGGATCCCCCAATGTTGAAGGTGCTTCGGTTACTGCTAAGATCCTCGAGAACAAGAGGGATAAAAAAGTTATCGTTTTCAAAAAGAAACGCCGCCAGGGATACAAACGCCGTCGCGGACATCGCCAGCATTTATCTGTTATTGAAATCGAGTCCATCGATCTCAAGTAATTCATTTTATCACCAACCCTAATTAGTCATGGCACATAAAAAAGGACAAGGAACATCCAAAAATGGACGCGACAGCAACAGCAAACGCTTAGGAGTGAAGAAATTTGGTGGTGAATCTGTGCTCGCCGGTAATATTATTCTTCGCCAGCGTGGCACCAAGTACCACCCAGGCAAGAATGTTGGTCTTGGAAAAGACTTCACCCTCTTTGCACTGACCCCCGGCAAAGTCCAGTTTGATAAGCCTCACCGTCTCGTAAACATCCTGGCCGACTAATTCATCAGGTTTAAGTAACCTGCACCATCCTGTTTGGTTATATCTCCTCGAGATTCTAAATGGAGCCAAACAACCCCGTTGATTCGCTGAATTCAGCCGAAATCAGTTCGGATGAACCGAAAGAGCCGGAAGAGCTTGTACAATTATCCTTTGAGGAAACCCGGGTACTCGGTTCCTTGATCGAAAAGGAACTCACAACGCCGGAATATTATCCAATGAGTCTGAATGGGCTCGTCAATGCCTGTAACCAAAAGAACAACCGGCTACCCAAAACCAGCCTGGATGAAGAAGCGGTAAATCAGGCAATAGATGAACTTCGTATTAAAAGACTTGCCCAGCGGGTTACTTTGGTGGGCTCACGGGTTCCCAAATTTCAACACAATGCGGAAAAAGAGCTCGATTTGATCAAAGCTGAAAGAGCTCTGATTTGTGAATTGCTTAATCGTGGTCCCCAAACCACTGGGGAATTAAACAACCGGGCTAACCGAATGTTTACCTTTGATGGGATTAGCGATGTCGAAGACACACTGACAGACATGATGGCACGCTCCCCCAGCCTGGTTGGGATCATGGAACCACGGCCTGGGCAAAAAGAGTCCCGTTGGTTTCATAAACTGGCACCTGCCCCAAAAATTGAGGAATTACAGGATGGAAGCGAAGTTTACATACCAGCACCAGATCAGCGGTTTGATGAATTGGATAAAGTACTCTCAGAATTCAAGGACCTGAAAGAGGAAGTGGAAGCACTTCGTTACCAGGTCAGGGATTTGAACAATGATTTCCGGGATTTCCGAAAAGAATTTGAATAATTGAATCTTGTTACACCCGGGTGGTACCCGTATCCAAACCGGCAATAAAATCCGCGTAGGCAGAGGATATTCCATCCTCAAAAGTGATTTCAGACTTCCATCCCAGTGAATCAGCCAGGGATACATCCAATCGCTTCACTGGCATTCCATCCGGTCTAGTGGTATCGTTTATAATCCTTCCTTCATACCCCACCGTGCTGCGGACAAGTTCGGCAATTTCCTGGATTGAATGATCTACTCCGGTCCCCAAATTTACCCAGTCGGGAGGCTCTTCAATTTGCAATAGAAATAATACCCCACTGGCAAGATCATCCACATGCATAAGTTCGCGCCTTGGTTTACCTGTCCCCCAAATCTCCACCTCTTGTAATCCAGCTTCCTTGGCCTCATGAAACCGTCGAATTAAGGCTGGCAAAACATGGGAGTTCTCCCCCTCATAATTATCCCCCGGCCCATAAAGATTGGTGGGCATAGCACTATGAAAAAGCACTCCATACTGCTTACGGTAATGCCTACACATTTCCAAACCGGCTATTTTGGCCAAAGCATACGCCTCATTGGTTTTCTCCAGCGGACCGGTAAGTAAATACTCTTCTTTAATCGGTTGTTTACTGGCACATGGATAGATGCAGGAACTTCCCAAATTGAGGAAGCGTCCCACCCCATTTTGCCAGGCAGCATGAATCAAATTCGAATTAATTAGTAAATTTTGATGAATGAATTCCGCTGGGTATGTATGGTTCGCGTGAATTCCTCCGACCTTGGCCGCAGCATTGATAATAATGTCCGGCTTTTGCTCCTGAATAAATTGCTCAACACTTGACTGCTTGAGCAGATCTAGTTCATACCGGGATGCCAGTATTAATTCATTTTCAGCGATCTGCTTCAGGGCACGAACCAATGCGGAACCAACCATTCCACGATGCCCACTTACAAAGATCCTGGGCATGGAGTCAGGAAAGATTCGCTTCTGCCAGAGTCTTTTCCCGCTGGGCAAGTTTCATATCCTCTTCGACCATCAATTCAACTAATCCCTTAAAGGTGGTTTTGGGCTCCCATTCAAGCTGCTTCTTTGCTTTCTCTGGATTGCCGATCAGTAAGTCAACCTCGGCGGGTCGCTCGTACTTTTTGTCAAATCCAACATACTCATTCCAGTCCAAATCGAGGCAGGCAAAAGTTTCTTCCAGAAATTCCTTAACCGTGTGGGTTTCATTGGTGGCGATGACATAATCATCAGGCTTATCCTGCTGCAGCATCAACCACATCGCTTCCACATACTCCTTGGCATATCCCCAATCCCTCTTGGAATCTAGATTCCCTAAAATTAATTTCTTTTGCAGACCTAATTTGATGCGGGTTGCTGCCCGGGTAATTTTCCGGGTGACGAAAGTTTCCCCACGGCGGGGAGATTCATGATTGAAAAGAATTCCACTACTTGCATGCATTCCGTAAGATTCCCGGTAGTTCACCGTTAACCAGTGTGCATATACTTTGGCACAGGCATAGGGAGAACGTGGCCAGAACGGAGTTGTTTCCACTTGTGGTACTTCCTGCACCTTACCATACATTTCCGAGGAAGATGCCTGGTAGTAGCGTACCTTTCCCACCAATCCAGCCTCGCGGATTGCTTCCAGAATACGGACAGCAGCGAGTCCAGTTACATCCCCTGTATATTCGGGAACATCAAAAGATACCCGCACATGACTCTGTGCACCGAGGTTGTAGATCTCATCGGGTTGTAATTCGTAGAGAAGTTTGACCAACTGCACTGCATCTGCCAGATCCCCGTAATGGAGGTACAAATTCGTATCATCCACCAATGGGTCTTTGTACAAGTGATCCAACCGATCGGTATTAAAAGTGGATGCACGACGGACAATCCCGTGCACCTCATATCCCTTTTCAAGAAGTAGTTCCGCCAGGTAGGATCCATCTTGCCCGGTAATACCAGTCACTAAAGCTTTTTTCATAGGATATTATTTAAACAATAAATTTGGCTCATCGTAAAGAGAGGAACATGGAATTCTTTTCAACATCGTTGACTTAGGATAATGCTAATATATCTTGGGTTATTCTTTCCTTGGGGGATTAGCTCAGTTGGTTAGAGCGCATGCATGACACGCATGAGGTCGGCAGTTCGAATCTGCCATCTCCCACCACTCTTTTTAATTTTTTTATATGTCACGGCCGAAAAGTAAGATCGAATGGATCGTGATTGTTGGACTGTCCCTTCTCTTCGGAGCAATCTGGTTATTTGCTCATTGGAATCTTTCCCGTAAACCACCCCATCACAAAGGACCGGGCAGTGCAGGTTATGTCGAACCTGCTCCTCCTCCCTCTCCTCAACAAAACAAGAGTGAGTAAACTGGCGGTGATCAGTGGTTGCTCGCGAGGCTTGGGCCGGGCAATGGCATTGGAATTTTCATCCCGTGGATGGAAAGTTGCTGGCGGAGCCCGCACCGTGGATGCATTGGATGTGCTCAGTCAGAAAATGATTTCTGAGTCTTTTTTCGTTCCGTTGGATGTAGCCGATCCTGCAAGTGTGGAATCCTTTGCTCAGCAAGTGGAAGGAAAATTTGGATACCCTGACCTACTGGTAAACAATGCCGGTTTGATTAATCAAAACGCCCCGCTTGCCCAGATATCACCTGAAGAGTTTGCTGGAGTTCTCGCTGTAAACCTGGGAGGTATTCACAATATGATCCGTTCCTTTGTTCCAATGATGGAAAATGCAGGTCAGGGAGTGATTGCAAATTTTAGTTCTTACTGGGGGCAGTCCACCGCACCGGAAGTGGGTCCCTACTGTGCCACCAAGTGGGGAGTGGAGGGGCTCACCCGTTCGCTTGCTCAGGAATTACCATCGGGATTGGCAGCTGTTGCATTTAATCCAGGTGTGATTAACACCGATATGTTACAATCAACTTTTGGTGAGCAGGCAAATTCGTATCCATCGCCAGCGGAATGGGCAATAGATGCAGTTAATCGATTGGAGAAATTATCAGTCCTAGATAATGGTAAAACCTCTAATCCTTAGTTTACCAACTTTTAATCTTTCTCTCTGTCCTATTCCCCACCATTACTTTACCCATGCTTGTACATATAGTCTTATTCTGGCTCAAAAAGGATCTGAGCAAAGATGATTTGATCATCTTTGAAAAAGAGGTCAGCTCACTGGAAAATATTTCTTCAGTTGAACATCTTTATGTGGGTCAACCTGCGGCCACAACCAAACGTCCGGTTATCGATGATTCTTATGATTTTTGCTTAACTGTGGTGCTTAATGATATCGCCGCACATGATGCCTATCAGGAAGACCCCATCCATTTGGAATTTATCAAAAACTGTTCCCATATGTGGGAACAAGTAAAGATATACGACGCTGAATAAAATCTCTTAGCTGTACTTGGGCAGGCTAAACCTAGAGCCCGAGCTTTTTCGCTTCCTCAGGATTTTCACGAAGTGCCTGTTTAAATTCTTTCACATCAAAATCGGCCACCACAAAATCTCCGTTTTTGAGGGTTGGGGTTTTGGTCTGCCCGCTCACTTGCTGAAGTTCTGTCATACGGGAAGGGTCGGTTCTGACATCAACCAGATCCAGCTCAAGTTCAACCTCGGAGAAATATTTTAAGGCATCTGCACACCAGGGACAGCCTTGCTTAACGTATAAAATTGGTTTGCTCATCAAGTACGAGTTAGCGTTGTTTTTTTACTTTCGCAACTTGGATCTTTGAATCCTGCTTGTCGAGCTGTTGTTCTCTTAACATTATGGATTATTTACAATGACTACCAAAGGCAAGAATTCCATCAGCACGACTGACCACATTGTTGTCAAAGGAGCACGGGAAAATAATTTAAAAAATCTTACCGTTTCGATACCAAGAGGAAAATTAGTTGGCGTTACCGGAGTAAGCGGGTCTGGAAAGTCTTCGCTCATCTTCAATGTCATCGCTGCAGAGGGGCACCGAAAGTATGTCGAAAGCTTGTCCACCAAAGCAAGGCAGGCACTGGAAAAAGTATCCAAACCAGATGTCGATTATGTTGAAGGACTATCCCCTGTGCTTTCCATTGAGCAAGTATCAGCCAGAGGAGCAGGGCCAAGAAGTACCGTGGCAACGGCTACGGAAATTGCAGACTATGCCAGGTTGCTCTGGGCAACCGCAGGCACTCCTCACTGCCCAAAAGATGGAGCACCTGTAACCAGAAAATCGCTCGATCTTTGCGTGGAAGAAATCCTGGAGGAAGGCTCAGGTAAGCGAATGCTTTTGCTGGCACCATGGATGCGGGCAAAAGCATCCGTAATTCGGGAAGAAATTGAGGGTTTGGAAAGGCGAGGTTTTCAAAGACTGCGCATGGATGGCGAAATTAAAAGACTGGATCAATATGACTTAATTCCATCCGGCACGAAAGGCAGAGAAATCTCCGTGGATCTGGTGATTGATCGCTTATCCATAAGTGAAGATTCTCGTAGCCGCCTCGCTGATTCCCTCGAACTGGCTTTTGAGGAAGGAAATGAACAAGCCATTGCTTTGATCGAGGGTGATAAGAATGAGTGGAATGAACTCCATCTTTCTCAAGGATTTGCCTGCCATCTCTGTGGTACAACCTACCCCACTCCAACCCCTAAGCTGTTTTCCTGGAATCACCCGGATGGTGCGTGCGAGACTTGTGGTGGTCTTGGTGAGGTTTTGTGCTATCGAGAAGACCTTGTGATTCCTGACCCCTCTCTTTCTCTGAACAAGGGAGCAATCAAACCCTGGAGGTTAGGTTCCCGTAAAATGATCAATTTGAGAAAAAATCTCTTAAAAGCCTTGTCTGAGCAAATGGGGTTTAGCCTGAGTATAGCATGGGAGAAATTACCCCATGAGGTACAAAATCTTCTGCTCTATGGAGACCAACATCATACATTTGAAATAAAACTTGAATTTGGGCGTGGGAAAAAGGCGAAGATGCAAACCTTCCCTGGAGTCTTTAAGGACCTTGAAGAAACCATGCGATCCACCAGCAGTGACAATTTGCGGGCAAAATTACTTACTTTTCAATACGGAACAACTTGTGAAGAATGCCGTGGAAGCCGCCTTTCTGCCTACTCAAGATCTGTACTGCTCGCCGGTAGTTCACTCGAGAATTTTTTCTCCTCATCTGCAAATCAGGCATGGAATTTCATCCACAAAAAAGCACGCAAAGATAAGAACTGTTTACAGGTGGGAGATGCCTTGCATGGGTTGGAACAGCGTCTAGGTTTTATTAACGAGGTAGGGTTGGGGTACCTTGGGCTTGACCGTCCATACCGAAGTTTGAGCGGAGGAGAGGCACAAAGATCCCGCTTAGCCACCCAGCTTGGTATGGGACTGGTTGGGGTAATCTATGCCTTGGATGAGCCAAGCGTGGGACTGCACCCTGCAGATCACAACCGATTAATAGGAGTACTGCATGGATTAAGAGACCGCGGTAATTCCGTATTGGTCGTGGAACATGACGCAGAAACCTTACTGGCATGTGACCATCTACTCGAAGTTGGCCCAGGCCCTGGTACCGAGGGAGGCAATCTTATCTTCGATGGAACACTGAAAGAGTGTATTAAATCTGAGCATAGTCGAAGTGGTTCCTTTCTCAGTGGAAAAGAATGGATCGAAAGAAATGGAAAAAACAAAAAGCCGGGGAAATTGTCCTTCACCGTCAAAGAAGCCCGGGCAAATAATTTACAAAAAGTAAATGCATCCTTTCCCGTTGGACTCTTAACAGTGGTGTGTGGTGTATCTGGTTCCGGGAAAAGCTCTTTAGTCAACGAGGTACTGGCAAAATCAGCCGCTCAACTCCTCCACCGGTCCAAACAATTGCCCGGTGCACATGGAGGAATTACAGGACTGGAAAACTTTGATCAGGCAGTTCGGATCGACCAATCTCCCATCGGCAAAAGTCCGCGTTCCAATCCGGCTACCTATGTGAAATTATTTGATCAGCTACGCAGCCTATTTGCGAAATGTTCGCTGAGTAAAGTAAGAGGCTATGGTCCTGGACGCTTCAGTTTCAACATCCCCGGCGGGCGCTGTGAGAGATGTAAAGGAGATGGGGTAGTAAAGTTGGATATGCAATTCCTCGCTGATGTCTATGTGGAGTGTGAGAGTTGCCAGGGAAAAAGATATAACCGTGAAACTCTGGAGGTTAGATATCGTGGAAGAAGTATCTCAGAAGTCCTGGACTTAACCGTGGCAGAAGCCAAAGAAATCTTTGCCAAACATCCTCCTGTATTCAACAAGCTGGAAACTTTGGATGCAGTTGGTCTGGGCTATCTCAAACTTGGACAGGCGGCTAATACCCTATCGGGAGGTGAAGCTCAGCGGTTAAAATTATCCTTGGAATTAAGCAGAAAGCAAAATGGACGCACCCTCTATTTATTGGATGAGCCGACCACGGGTTTACATTGGCTGGATATACAAAAATTATTGGATTTACTTTTTAAATTACGGGACAGTGGAAACACCCTGGTTATTATTGAGCACAATCTCGATGTCATCCGGTTGGCGGATCATGTGATTGAAATTGGTCCTTCAGGGGGAAGATTTGGAGGCAAACTTATTTTTGAAGGCACTCCCGAAAAGTTGGCTAAGAAAGATACTCCCACCGGGAAATTTCTTGCCAAGCACCTTGCTTCATTCTCATAAGAATATTCATGCAAGTTGATCCAGTGGACTCTCAAAATAGTAGCAAAGAAGAGCCTGACTTGCTCAGCACGAAAAGAAGTGCCTTCTGGCACCTTTGGAAAAGAAGAGCTTTATTACTAGTAGCCTTATTAATTCTGTTGGTTCCCCTCTATGGAACCTTTTCTCCTCTTTTTGAGTTTATTCTCTTTGCGGTCTCCCTCGCCACCTTGACCTATCCCATCTTTTTCGTGCCAATCAAGAGGTGTGCTGAAAAAGTATTTCCTCAAATGCAACCGCAGAGGCTTTCCGAGGTTTGTGCGGTTCTATCCACCCTTTCATTACTTTTGGTCCTGCTCTCCCCTCTTTTTCTTTTGCTTTGGGATGCATCCGGTGAGAAGCAAGGTTTATTGGATGTGGTGTGGTCTCTTGCTTTAGGGGAGGAATCTGCCAAAAATACGCTCCTTGGAGGAGTGTCTGAGCAAATTCAGCAAATCCAGACTATTTTTCCCCGCTTGCCGATTGATGAAAGTAAGACCCTAGAATTTGTGGCTAATCTTGTGGGAGACACCAGAGAGTTTTCCGGGACCTTTATCGAATTCTTATTCAAGGGAACCCGTGGTTTTGTGGCCGAACTTGCCCTTGCCCTGATTGCCCTCTCTTTTCTGTACGCCCATGGAGGTAATTTTGTCAAAAATGCACTGAAAGTCGGAGGATTTACCCAGGAAGAAACCTCCTCGTGGTTCACCCTATATCGTATGATTACTCTTCGTCTGTTAAATGATACCGTTCTCACCTCTTTAATTAGGGGAATAGCAATGGGAATGGTGGCCCATTTCGTAGGTGGTTTTGTGTTTCTGCCTATCTTTCTGATTGCAGCATTTGTTGGGTTAGTCCCAGTGGTGGGAAGTGCAATGGTATGGCTACCCATTTCCTCTATTATCTGGAGCCGTGGGGAACCGATCACCGCAGTGGTGGTCGTCGCCCTATGTATCCTGCTTAATTATTTAATTAGCAAGGTTAGAGCAGGTATGGGCAAGCGCCTCCATGATCAAGGTGCATGGCTAAGCTTTATGCTTTTTCTTGGCATCATTGGAGGCATCCTAGCCTACGGACCTCAGGGCTTTGTAATCGGCCCCATGGCGGTCGTACTAGCTTATGGATTAGTCCGCTTTTTAGGCGAGCAATCCGCCGATAAGCAATAAAAGTTAGAAAATTAAGTTTTAAACTGTAATAGATAAGGATCAGCCAAGAGTTTTGCAGAAACGATCCAGGCGATCCAATCCTTTTTGGATAACCTCATCAGATGTGGCATAGCTGAGACGGATATAGCCATCCGCCCCGAAGGCATGGCCGGACACCACCGCAACTTTTTCTTCTTCAAGTAGCTTAGCTGAAAATTCCTCCGAGGATAGGCCGAAAGAAGAAACTTTGGGAAAGAGATAGAAAGCACCCTGTGATCGCAAACAATCGATACCGGAAATCGCATTCAACCCGTCAAGTAAGAGTAAACGCCGGCGGTCGAAGTGAACCAACATATCCTGGACGGCCTGCATTGCCTGATCCCAGTTCTGCAAGGCAGCCAAAGCACCATACTGTGCAAAAGTGGTGGCATTGGATGCAGTCTGGCTCTGCAAATTGGCCACAGCTTTGGCGATGGTAGGATTCGCGACCAAAGTGCCAAGCCTCCAGCCTGTCATGGAGAAAGTTTTACTGAAACCAGAAACTGTTATGACCCGATCCTGGGCTTCCTTGGAAAAAGAGGCTGGGCGATGATGTACCGAACCATCGTAGAGTAAATATTCGTAGATCTCATCTGACATAACCAGCAAATCTTTGCGGATCGCAAGCTCCATAATCGCTTCCATCTCAGCAAGGTCATAGAGACAACCGGTCGGGTTGGATGGACTGTTGAGAATAATCAATTTGGTGGCCGGGGTCAGGGCTTCCTCGATCTGCTCAGGTGCGATCTTAAATCCCTGATCATCACCGGCCAAAACGATTTTTGGAGTAGCTCCGGCGAGCTTTACCATCTCCGGATAACTTACCCAGTAAGGTGCAGGAATGAGCACCTCATCTCCCGGACCACAGGTGGCAAGAATCGCTAAATAGCAAGAATACTTACCGCCAGGACTAACCACTACCTGTGCGGGATTAGCCTCGGGAATGACTCCGCGTTGATGATATTGATCAGCGAGGGCCTGGCGAAGCTCAGGAAGACCAGGAGCCGCTGCGTATTTTGTTTTGCCCTCAGCCAGTGCCTGAGCACAAGCATCTTTGATAAATTGCGGGGTGTCAAAATCAGGCTCGCCTGCACCAAACCCGCAAACATCTTCACCGGCAGCCTTCAGTGCTTTGGCTTTGGCATCAACCGCCAACGTGGGGGAAGGAGCGATATTCTTCGCCCATGGAGATAAGTAATTAGTACTCATAATGAATTGGAGAAAGAAAAAATAGAAAATTCAGTCCGGGCAAGATGATTTAAATAAAAACTCTATTCTACAGGGAACTAAAAGTGATAGAGGATTGAGGAATAGGCTGATTTAAACCGGTCGGTTTAAATAGGGAAGATGGAAGATCTAATCCAAATGCCACCGCTTTTAATTCATATCTTGTACGGGATTGGGAATCACGATGTTTAGCATCAATCGCTTTGACCACCCATTGATTCTCAATCTTTTTAAAGCTCTGTAAGGAAAAGGTTCGGGCAGGCAAAATACCACCATCCAAATGCTCAATTCGCAAGGGGGCATCATATGCATCGTCTACAGCAAGCCTGATTTTATATTTTTGGTCCCGGAAGAATGATTGCTCCTTAGGTGTAGAAAATGTAAAGAGGTGAGCCGGGCGGCCACAAACACGGCCAGATTTTTCGTATTCAAAGGGCCAATTCACAAAGGGCATAAGCAAATCAAAAGGAGTATGATTTATTCCATCTATCCAAGGCACTAACCAGTCTACTGGTTCTATTCTTACACCTTTGGGATTGCCTGACTCCGACTTCCAAACCTCAGAATTTTTTTGATCCCTGATTAACAGGAATGAAGTGTATGGACTTTCTTCCATAGGCGACGAAAATAAATCTACCCGAAGAACATGAGAGTCAGGATGAGTGGCAGACAGGGCACCAAAATGAATGTCTGGCTTTCCTGTTTTCGGAAAATGGGTGAACTGGAACTGATAAAGGTACGCTTGGTGATAAGCCTGCTGCGAAGAAGCAGAGTAAAAGAGCTTGCGAAAGGAGACTAGTTTTTGTTGGGCCTGAGAATCATCCAAAATAGAAGAGAAACCACGGGCAGGAAAAGTAAACTGTCCAAGCAGACAGTCGGACGCGAGATGAACAATACCAAAAAAGAAGAGAAGCTTGGATAAAAGCTTCACTGAAATTGCATCACTAGAAGCGGTAAGTTACTGGCTTGAATTTCCCGATGTCACAGGTTGAACTGGAGCAGGACTTGCAGATGATTCGTCTTCGGATGGGGAGGTATCGCTAGAAATGGAAGACGGCAAAGTCACATCACCGGGAAGGATGACTGGGTCAGTGTCCTGAGACCGTAAAAGCTCAGTCTCTGAACCAGCCTCACTTTGGTAGAGTGCATAAAGACCGAAAGACAGAACAAAAAAGAAAAGGATTCCCCAAACCGTCAGTTTGGACAATTGAGCGGCTGAACCCGCTCCAAGATATTGATCGGCGGCACCTCCGCCAAGTGCTGAACCCATACCGCCAGAAGTACGCTGAATCAAAATCAACAGCACAACGGCCAGGCACAGTAATATTAAAAGTGTAGTTAGGAAAACAATCATTTTAGGATAAATTTTAAGCCTCTAAAATGGAGGAACGCCTACAAAAGGCAACCATGTTTACCCAACGATTGTACCCTAAAAAAAGGAAGTTAATTCTCTAACTTGGCTAGCAAGTTGCGTAAGTCAGATTCATCTTTGAAACTCAAAGTTATGTTACCTTTTCCCTTAGATGATGCTTTGATCTTAACTTTTCGACCGGTAGCAAGTGCGGTGGAGTTTGCCAAATCTTCATACAAAACAGAGGGCAAAACCCTGCGGGAGCTTCCATGATTTGAGAGAGCGTTTCCACTCGTAAGTGCTTCTTCAATTTGCCGAACCGTCCAGCCTTCCAAAACAGCCTGGCGACCAATGGCTAGTCGGCGGTTCGCGTCATCAATACCAAGTAGAACTTTTGCATGACCAACCGAAAGCTCACCATCCGCTAGTAATCTTTTGAGCTCTCCATCGAGTTGTAAAAGTCTCATCAGATTCGCAATATGTGATCTGCTTTTGCCCATACGCTGAGACACTTCCTGCTGACTTAAATTAAAATCCGAGATAAGGGACTGGTATCCCATGGCCTCCTCAACAGGATTTAATTGTTCACGTTGCAAGTTCTCAATCAGGGAAAGACTGGCAGAAGACAGATCGGTAACCTCAAGAACTCTAGCCAAAATAGTAGACCGGCCCAATTGTTGATGAGCCCGCCAGCGTCGCTCCCCGGCAATAAGTTCATATCCCTCATCCGTGAGACGTACAACGATAGGCTGAAGCAATCCTTCCGATTGAATACTGGAGGCCAATTCCTTGATTGCCTCAGGATCCATAACCTTTCGAGGCTGGTTGGGATTGGGAAAGACTTGCTCAATTAATAACTCCTGCAATTGATTGGTGCCCTGCCTATGTTCTGCCACAGGAACTTCCGGTTCTTCCCGGATTTCAGCAACATTGGCAGGGTCAAGAGAGGGTGCTTCATCAGGCTCAACAGCGTATGAAGGAGTAATCGCCTGCCCTCCCCCGGCAATCAAACTCCCCAATCCGCGCCCTAATCTACGAGTTGGTGTATTCATTATGATGTCTTTCTATTTTTGAGGTACAAAGAGTTCCCTTCCCACAAAAACTTTGGTGGGATCAGCAATTTGATTGGCATTAATTATCCAGGATACCTTGGATTTGTATTTCACCGCAATGCTACTGATGGTTTCTCCTCTTTCCACGGTATGTACAAATCCATTTTTTGGATAGTCATTGGAAAAAGCAGGAGCTTGTGCCTTGGGAGAATTCGATTTGGTGACCTGCTCAAATCCCTTATTCATTTGCTCAATTATTTGCTGGAACTTTTTACTGATTTCTTCCTGCCTACTCCCACGGTCTCTTTCTGATTGGCGAAATGCCAGCTCCAATGCTTGTAAACGATTTTGTAATTCTAACACAGCTCCGCTTTGCTGTGAAGATTCGTTGGAGCGATTGTCCTGATGGATCGCAACCCGGAGTTGAGCATTTTCCCGACGAAGCATCTCCACTTCACTGCGTAAGCTGTTCAGGTCACGGCTCACAAGCTCAAGATCCTGTTTGAGATTTGCTAAAAGGATTTTAGCATCAGATTGAGCACAAAGAGAATTTGCCAACAATGTAGCAAAACAAAAAACCGAATAGACCAAAGATCTAATCATTCCCACCATAACATCCACACTATTAAAGTGACGAATACCAACCCTTGAATCAAGAAATCTTTTTAAAAAATGACTTCTTTTTAGCGGCAGAGAGGGAGTTTTTCAGCTGGTGAGCAAAAAGTAATTTGAGCAGGGAGGGAGTAACCACGCAAAAAGTCAGCAATGGGCAACATTTTTCCCCCTGGTTTCTGTAAGGCCAAAATTTCGACCGCACCCGAACCAGTTCCAATGATGAGAGAATTGACACGCACTGAACAACGTTCACCGCAAGCGAGATCTGTTATTGCAGGATGAACCTTCAATTCTCCTACACGGAGAGAGAGATTCTCGTGATAGAAATAACAGCCTGGCCAGCTGGCAAAGGCCCGGGAACGCTTTTCAATTTCCTCAGCTGGAAGAGAAAAATCAATTTGGCCATCCATTTTGGTTAGCTTACGGCAATAAGTCACCTGCTTTTCGTCCTGCACATTTTCCGAAAACTTTTGGGCGAGTAAATGTGCCAGGTTTCGCAGAATAAGCGGAACGCATGCATGAGCCAATTTCTCCCGCAAACTGGATCCAGTTTCGCTCGATGAAATGGGAACCTTTTCCGCATCTACAATTGGACCTGCATCCATCCTGGGAATTACCCGCATTAAAGTAACCCCTGTCTCAGACTCGCCCATAGCCAGTGCGGTTTCTATGGGGGAAGCACCACGGTATTTAGGTAGCAGGGATGCATGTAAATTAAAACAACCAAGAGGATTGGCTTCCAAGAGTGCATCCTTAAGTATATGTCCATATGCCATTACCAAAGTGAGATCGGCACCGATGTTTTTTAACCAATCTACTTCTGAATCACCAGGCTTTTGAGGGTCCTGTACGGGAATCCCATGATCCAGAGCCCATTGCTTGATCGGGTTTGACTGGAGTTTTCGCCCCCTGCCAGACCTACGGTCTGGTTGGGTAAGAACCCCGCAAATTTCACATCCCTTTGAATTTTGTATGATTGCATCCAAACAAGGAAGGGCGATGGCATCAGATCCGAAAAAGGCAATTCTCATAAAGTCAATGATCTCCGATTATACAAATAACATAGGAACCGTCAAAATCCCTTCTGTTGCCATAAAAAAACCGCTCCACAAGGTAACGGTTTTTTGTTAAAGGACTGGGTGAAGGTTTAAAACATTTGGCTAAGCAGATTTTCGGTCTTCCTGATAACGGGCTTCTTTTCCGGCGAGGGAGAATTTTAATGGGCAGCCAGCCAGACCGAATTTTTTTTGGATCCCTTTTTCAAGATAACGCCGGTAAGGTTCATCCAATTTGTGCTCCCGATTACAAAATAATTTAATCCGGAATGGACGCTTTTCCACCTGCACCGCATAGAAGATTTTAAAACGCTTGCCCTTAACCTTGGCAGGTGGGCGATGCTCAAACATGTCCCCAATCAATTTATTGAGAGCAGATGTGGACATGCTTTTTTCCATGCGGGCATCAAGATCCCGAGCCACCTGCAGAAAGTCCTGCACCGCGTATCCGGACTGGGCAGAGACAAAGGAGACAGGAGAATCGGGAAGGAATACAAATTCCTTACGAACAGAAGCCAGATAAGCTTTGCGAAAAGCATTCTCATCCTCGTATCCAGGCAAAGGGTCTTTCCTGAATCCATCGAGTGCCAAATCCCACTTGTTTACCAGAATCGCCAGTGCTTTACCCTCTTCCAAAACATGACCGGCAAGTAACTTATCCTGTTTGGTTACCCCTTCACGGGCATCAAGAACCAGAAAGACAACATCCACCTCTTCAATCGCATGCTTAGTACGAACCGAGGAGAAATAATCAAGCGATGTGTCTACCCTCTTCCTACGCTTAAGACCTGCGGTATCGAAAAGACGGAATTTCCATGGTGCATCAGATCCCTCTGCCTGATAATCCAAATCGAGCTCGACTGTTTCTCGGGTGGTTCCGGGAACATCGCTAACGATCAGCCTCTTCATATCGAGCAATCGGTTACAAAGAGATGATTTCCCCACATTGGGACGGCCGATGAAAGCAATCCGGGTACGCAAAGTATCTGGTGCACCAGAAGGAAGAACAGGAGAAGGTAATAGCTCTTGAAACAGAGTGGTTAATTTCTCGACCCCATAACCATGTTCAGCAGACAAGCCCACCTGTGAGGTAAAACCAAGCCTTTTAAAATCCTCAAAGAAATAATCATCTTCAGGGTCATCCATTTTATTAACCACAAGAACGGGCTGTTTTCCCATCTTGCGAAACTTCTGGGCAAGAGTTTGATCCAATGGCAGGAGGCCAGCCCGTCCATCCACCACAAAAAGTAAAAGGTCGGCTGCCTGAATGGCAAATTGTGCCTGATCTTCAGTCGCATCCTGAATCTCAGCTGGGGTCATCTCCGGAAGCATTCCTATACCACCGGTATCCATCAGAACATATCCCTCCGGACTATCTGCAACCACGACATCACGGGTAACGCCCGGCCGGTCATGAACAATGGAAATTCTCTTGCCTGCAAGACGGTTGAAAAGACGGCTTTTCCCAACATTGGGACGGCCCACAATGGCAATACTTGGATTCACTCGTTATGAAATTTAACCTCTACCCGGCAGCAGAAACGGATTGAGTATCCGCACGCACCTGATCGACAAATTTTTCCATCCGATCGGTGGCTTCAACTAATTTCTCGTAGGAAGTTGAAAAACTTGCCCGTACATGTCCCTTGCCATGTGGGCCGAATGCAGTTCCTGGTACCACCGCCACTTCAGCTTCTCGAAGTAAACGATGACAGAATTCCGTTTCATCCAAGCCAGTGCTGGCCGAAACAGAAGGAAAGGCATAAAAAGAGCCACGGGGAAGATGACAGGAGAGCCCCATCTCGTTGAATCTCCGAACTACAAAATCACGACGCTTGGCATATTGATCACGCATTTGGGCAACATCATCCTCTCCATTACGCAGTGCCTCCAAGGCAGCTTCCTGACTTAATATCGGGGCACACATCATACAATATTGATGAATTTTCATCATCGCCTCAATCAGCCAATCGGGACCACAGGCAAACCCCACCCGAAAACCAGTCATGGCAAATGCTTTGGAAAACCCATGAAGAAAGATCGTACGCTCCTGCATCCCAGGGAAAGCAGCAATACTGAGGTGTTCTCCTTCGTAGGTTAATTCAGCATAGATTTCATCACTGATCACAATTAAATCTTTCTCCACCGCAAACTTGGCCAGCTTTTCGAGCTTTTCACGATCCGCGGTTCCACCCGTTGGATTGGTGGGGAAATTGAGCATCAATACCTTACATCCCGGTTTCCACGCCTGCTCAAACGCATCGGGGTCCAGGGCAAAAGAATTTGCCGGATCCGTGGCCACAGGAATAGCTTCTCCGAATGCCAATGAAATGCTGGGGGCGTAGGACACATAACAAGGCTCGTGATAGAGCACTTTATCGCCAGGGTTGATGAGTGCACGGAGTGCGATATCGATCGCCTCGGAAACTCCTACAGTAACCAAAACCTCATTTCTGGGGTCGTAAGTTGGTCCGAAATGCTTCTCCACATAAGTGGAAATTTGTTTTCGCAAAGACAAAAGACCGCGGTTATCCGTGTAGGAAGTCCTACCCTTTTCCAACGCAAAAATCGAAGACTCACGGATTTTCCAGGGGGTAATAAAATCGGGCTCCCCAATGCCCAGGGATATGGCATGAGGCATTTCCGAGACTATCGCGAAAAAATCACGAATGCCAGACCTGGGCAGTCCGCTAACATGATGAGCTATGTAATCTTGTGAATTCATTAGAGATTAAGCACTTACAGGGGGCTTTTCAGAATTTTCTCCTTCCTTGGAAAGCAAATGTCCGTGCTCTTTGTAAGAACGAAGCAGGAAATGGGTGGCCGTTGAAAGTACTCCCTCTATCGTTGCAAGCCGTTCGGAAACAAAAGTAGCCACGGAGTGAAGGTTTTTTCCTTTGACAATAACCAAAAGATCATAGGCTCCGGACATCAAATGACAGGCTTCCACCTCTTCAAATTTGGAAATACGGTTTGCCAAGCGGTCAAACCCACCTTCTCTTTCAGGACTTATTTTTACTTCTATCACAGACTTGACCTCATCACCCTCTGCTTTGGAAGGATGTATCAGAGGAACCCAACCAAGCAAGGAACCATCATCACGAAGTTTCTGCAATTCAGACTCCACATCTTCAACCGGTCTGCCCAGCAACTTGGCTAGAGATTCAGGATGCGGAGTTCCAGTTTCCTGGATGATAGAAAGTAAATCACTCATTGATGGATAATCCTATCAATCGTGAATAACTCGGTAAAGACACAAACGAGAGAGAATTTTCAAGGAAGAAACAGGAATTAAGTATCCAGTTCTAATAAGAGCATCATAATTGAATTGAGACCAATGGAGTGGGTAATCTCACCTCTCCGCACCATTTCTTTCAATTCTTTCACTGGATACAGTTTAGTAACCAGTTCCTCATGCTGATCGAAGTTCAATTCAGCGGTTTTTTTAGCGTTTCGCACCAGAATCACATGACATCGATTAGATAAAATGGCCGCATTAGGTCGAACCACCCCCAGCAACTTGGGCTCCTCGCCTACATAGCCCGTTTCCTCCTGTAGCTCTCTCAATCCTGCAACCATTGGATCTTCGCCCCTCTCCACTACTCCGCCAGGGGGTTCAAGAGAATGTTCCTTGCTTCCGTATCGAAACTGACGGACAAGAATAATTTTATCATCAGGGGTAAGAGCCAGCACATTTACCCAGTCATTGGTATCGAGCACAAAAAACTCGCCCTCCAATCCATCTGATCTTCGTTTCAGTCTTTGTTTTCGAACCTCAAAAATCCGGCAATCTGCATGTAGATTATTCTCCTGCATGTCCCATGGACTCGGTTCTTTTGGTTTACTCATAGCTTTAGCTCTACACTGATAAATTCAGCCAAATCCTCAAAAATTTTAACTTTATGGGAGGCGGCTTTTTCTTCCAGTGATTGATCAATGGGTTTACCGGTTCGGACCAAGGCTCCCTTCATTCCAGCATTAAGTGCCGTTTCGGGATCGATCCATTTGTCCCCGATAACCCAGCATTGGGAAGGTTCCAGATCGTACTTTTTGATCATTGCCTTTTCGAATTTAGAAGATGGTTTACGATAGCCTTCCGTTACATCGGGTGACTCCGGAGCAATACAAACTTCGGCAAAAAAATTATCTGCCCATCCAAAGTCACGATGCATTTTTGCATTACAGGCATAGACATCGGGCCAGTCATAATAACCTCTGGCAATCCCCGACTGGTTGGTATGCATGAAAAGTAAAAAGCCTGCATCTCTGGCTATTTCTAAAGCAGGGCCAGCAACCTCTATAATTACTAATTCATGGGGATCCTTTAAATAGTGTGCATCCCGAATTAGGGTACCATCTCGATCCAAAAACAAGGCCTTTTGCTTGGCCATCTCAATTAACTCAGTTCCAAGATCTCGGATGGAGAAACCGTAGCCGTTCCTACTTTTCCTACCACCACCCCAGCAGCAAGATTTGCGAATTCGGCTGCATTTTCGAAGGATTGACCAGCAGCCAAGGCCAATGTCAAAGATGCAATCACAGTATCGCCAGCACCGGAGACATCAAACACCTCCCTGGCAGCAGTGGGAATGACCTGCTCTACCCTACCCTCCTTCGCTAAGAGCATACCCTCTGAGCCCAAGGTAATAGCGAGCAGAAGGGGCGAAAAACGCTCAAAGATTCTGGCCACAACTTCATCCTTGGGAAAGGGGTCGCGGGTCTCCCTAGATAATCCCGCAAGCTCCAAAGCTTCGAGGCGGTTAGGAGTCAGCAGGTCAGGCTTGGCATAATCCAGCAACCTGCTTGGCTTAGGATCCACCGAAACAAATTTCGCTGACTGGCGGACAAGGGATAACAGCTCGTTGGTTACAAATCCTTTGCCGTAATCCGATACGATTACTGCATCTGCAAATTTCAACTTGGTTTGTAAAAGCTCATCGATCTCTCTAATTTTTGGATTATATTGCTCCGATGATGATTCCCGGTCGACCCGGCATATCTGTTGATTGGAGGCAGTGACCCGAGATTTACTTATGGTTGGAGCAGTGGAAAAACGAAAGGTTTGATCCACCTCAATGTTTTCTGACCGTAAAATATCAATCAATTCATCTCCTCTCTCATCTTTTCCAAACCAGCCAACAGATTCCACCTTGGCCCCCAGGGAACTGACATTGAGAGCAACATTGGCAGCACCTCCGGCAACCGAGCGTTCATCCGTCACAGATAAGACTGGAACCGGTGCTTCCGGAGAAATCCGGCTTACCTCGCCCATCACATAACGGTCGAGCATAACATCCCCAATCACAAGGATACGAAGGCTCTTGATCTGTTCGAGTAGATCTTTCATCTATATGGCTCTATATGATGCGGTTTTTTTGGATTCTGCCAATCGCGATCCTTTGTGGATCTTTTTTATCGTGCAAAGAAACGAATCCAAATTCACCTGAAAAGAGTAATCCAAAACAATTTTCCATCCCTGTAGGTCAGAAAACTTTGTTTTTGGAACTGGCATTAGATGATGCAACCAGAGAAAAAGGTCTAATGCACCGTGACCACTTAGGTGAAGCAGAGGGCATGCTCTTCGTTTTCAAGAACCCACAGCCAATGAGGTTTTGGATGAAAAATACCAGAATTCCTCTCGATATCGGATACTTTGGAACAGATGGCAGACTCAAGGAAATGCATCGTGGGCAGCCGTTTGATTTATCTGGCATTTCTTCCAGATCTCAATCCCTGCAATTCGTAATCGAACTAAATGCAGGAGAATATCAGAGACTGGGAATAGGTATAGGTGACCGTATCGATTTGGATAAGCTCAGTGAGGCTATTTCGCTGGTAGGAATATCGCCTCAACTTTACGGTTTGCCCAAAATTTAACGGTATCCGTTAGGGTTTTTGCTTTGCCACCGCCAGGCATCGGCAAGCATCTCCTCCAAACCTCGCACGGTCTTCCAACCCAAAAGTTTTTCTGCATAAGACGGGTTCGCCCATGCTTCGGTCACATCGCCGGCCCGTCGACCAACCAGTTCGTATGGAATTTGCTTACCTGTGGCCTGCTCAAAAGCGGCGATGACTTCCAAAACACTGGATCCTTTACCCGTGCCCAGATTGCAAATAAATCCGGAATCTCTGCTGCTGAGAGCATCAAGCGCTTTTAGATGGGCATCGGCAAGATCAACCACATGGAGGTAGTCGCGCACTGCGGTACCATCCGTTGTCGGATAATCGCTACCAAAAACACGGAGTTTATCACGCTGCCCCGTGGCTACCTGACAAACAAAGGGTACTAAATTATCTGGAATCCCATTGGGGTCCTCTCCTATTTCGCCACTAGGGTGTGCTCCCACTGGATTAAAGTACCGAAGGACTCCGGCCTTAAAATTTGGATTTGCGGAGACATGATCCCGAATAATTTCTTCCATCTGAAACTTGGTTCGGCCATAGGGACTGGATACACCACCTACTGGATGAGACTCGTCAAGTGGAACGAGTTCAGGCTCGCCATACACTGTACAGGAAGAACTGAAAACCAGTTGATTTACATTAGCTGACTCCATCGCCCGAAGGAGACAAATCGAACCGGCAACATTATTATAATAATATTTGAGAGGATATTCAGTGGATTCCCCAACCGCTTTCAGAGCAGCAAAATGAATCACCGCCTCCACCTCGGGATGATCTAAAAATAACTTCTTGAGCAAAGAAGAATCAGTAAGATCACCTTCAACTGCAACAGGCTCTTTACCCGCTAGTTTCGCTACCCGAACTAAGGATTCAGGCAGCGAATTGGAGAAGTTATCCAACACTACCACATCATGCCCGGCTTCCAACAGTGCTAATGTGGTATGACTACCAATATAACCAGCTCCCCCGGTAACTAATATCTTCATTACCGGCTTCCTTTGTTCAGGGATCTTAGAGTAGACAGTACAATTTCCATATCAAAAAAGAAAGAAGCATGCTTTATGTAATACAAGTCATGGGCCAGCTTTTCCCGGGAACTTTCTTCATCCGATGCATACTGGGAGCGGATTTGAGCCCAACCGGTAAGACCAGGTTTCACTAAGGAACGATAGTGCCATTGAGGCATTTCATTGGATAAGATTTTATCAAACTCCGGTCGCTCAGGCCGAGGACCAACAATCGACATTTCTCCTTTAATGATATTCCAAAATTGGGGAATTTCATCAATTCTCCACTTTCTTAAGAACTTACCGACTGTGGTTACTCTGGAGTCTTTTTCCTCCGCCCATTGGGGACCATTCTCTTCAGCTTTTTGTTTCATGGTTCTAAGTTTGTGAAGCTGGTAAGGATATCCCCCATACCCAGATCTTGACTGGCTGAAAAAAATCGGGAAACCACTTTCAAGAGCAATCGCAAGTGCAGCAATTGCCAACAATGGGAAAAACAAAATGATGCCAAAGCTGGCAATAATCAGGTCTATCAGTCTTTTAACTCTTTTGTTGAAGGGACTACGAAGATGAAGATCCAACCCCATTAGCCAATCCGTATTGGCATACTCTGGAGGCAAACTTCGAAATGATTCACCCCAAAAAAGCTCTATGGGAGAAATTTTAGTACCTACAGATACACAATGAATAACTTCTTTTTCACTTATAGTGGAGGAATGATCGGTAACCACAATATCAGCCGAAACATTTCCGGATGAATCCTGGTGATCTGGTGAAGGTGAAGTTTGGCTAGGGTAAATCCATTGAAAAGGGATTTTCAAATCCTTGGCTTTTCTCCTGATTCTATCAGCGGAAGAATCTTCGACCAGCAGCAGAACTTGGGTCTTTTTCAGCGAATCGATTTTCGAAAGAATCAGGGACAGTAAAAAACAAAGAAGCGAAGATCCAAAAATTACATACGCCACCACATATCGCCCAATGAAGTTGTACTCGATTAACCAGATTACCAATATGAGCAGCGTTGCTGAGAGAGAAGCGGAGAACAGGATAAAAAGAAAATGGTTAAATTTTCGGGTAATGGCATCGATTTCGTACCTTCCAAAAACTTCCAAGGAAAGCGCAAAAGCAAGACCGTGCATCATCGAATAAACAACCAACCAAGACCGCTCAATCAGCAAAAGTGTCTCCGGATAAGGAGCAAAATTCAATGGCACAACCGCAAACACCAACGCCCCTATTAATAAATTCAGCAGAAATTGTCCCCTCTTGTCAAAAGACCAATCTTCCCTGGGCTTAATGATCTCCTTAGTTTCCTGCATGGACTGGTTCTGGGTCATTTTCAAAAAGTTTAATTTTACCATTTTCCAAACGATAGATCTGATCACAAAGGGCCAAGGGATATTGACTATGTGCGATCATCAAAATTGTTTTCTTCCCCAATATGGGACGAAAGGTTTTTAGAATTTCTTGCTCAGTATCCCTATCCAGTGCACTGGTAAATTCATCGAGAATCAGGATTTCTGGGTCATGGTATAAAGCACGGGCAACTCCCAACCTTTGCTTTTGTCCTCCACTTAACTTGGTACCATGTTCACCAAGAAAAGTATCCAAGTCATTCTGGCTCTGCTCCATGAAACTTTTTAAATTCACAATATTTAGAACCTCCCAAACCCTATCATTATCAATTTCATCCGATGGTACACCAAAGGCAATATTATGCCTGATCGTATCGTCCAAAATATAGACATCCTGAGGAACATATCCAATCATACTTGACCAATCTGATTGGTTCTTCTCTTCAAGTGGTTGCCCATCAATCACAATCTTTCCCGAGTCGAGTTCGAGCAACCCCAACATCAAATCCGTAAATGTACTTTTTCCGCAACCACTAGCCCCGGTCAGACCAATCGTACTTCCTTTGCGGATAGAAAATTCGATCTCGTCCAACAATTTGGATTGATTATCGTAGGAAAAAGACATTTTCGAAAAGGCTATTTCCTTATCGAACTTTATTTTTTTTGCCGCCGAATTGCCGATTGGTTTTTCGAATGCAGAAAGTGGTTTATCGGTTAAAGAAAATGCATCCGCTAGCACATTAATACTGGCCCTGCCATAATGCAGACTCTGCAGATTGTTGAGGATTCGGCTAAAACTTGGAATCAATCGAAAACCTGCAGTAGCCATCAATCCAAGCATGTAGGTAATTTCCTGTTGGGATTTCCCTTCCCAAAGTAGATAGGAGCACATGCCGACCAGTCCAAAGACTGCAATAATTTCCACACCAAGTTTCGGAACATATTGAAAAATGTATTCCCTTTTATCCATCAACCCGGATATTTGGTTAGGCTGTTTGAAGCGCTTGAGAAAAAATTCAGTTTTTCCTGATAGCAGAATCTGTTTGATTGCTCCGAGACCTTGCTGAAGATGCTTAATTTTCTTCTCTTCGGCCTGCAATCTTCGATGACCCCATGAACCAACCACTCGATGCGTAGCTCTCACAAAGAGAAAAACCATTAATCCAAGAATCAGGATTAGAAGCAAGGAGCCCGTGGGTTCCACCCAAATAATCAGAGAAATAAGCCCAGCAACAACCAAGGTTTCAGTAATTATGTTAACCACTGGCATCAGAAAAAAATTACAATATGAATTTACTTCCGTGGTTAGGTTTCTCAGCATTACAGAACTGTTAGTCGAAAGATGGAATAAGTAAGATTTGCTCAGATATTTTTTGAAAAGGGTCAGTGCAATTTCCCTCTTGGCACTGTAGACAAATGTTCCCTGGCAATGAATTTGAAAATAGAGGAAAAGATTCTTGAAAAAGAATACCAATGCCAAAGAAATAAGCCCAAAAAAAATGAGTTTCTCATGGCTTGGATAGTCTAAAAAATGAAGGAAAGGATGCAGGGTCTCAAATTGAGAAAAAAAGGATTCATTGAGCAAAATCCCCAAGGCTGGCACAATCATTCCAACACTTAGTGTTTCCATGCACATACCTAAAACTATCACCGGAATGAGCATAAACATTCTTCTCTTTGCTTTCGTGCTTAGCAGTTGGAAAGCAGCAGTAAATTTCTTCATCATCAAGCTTTCAGAGAGTCAACCATCCATATCCGCCTTCTATTATAAAGTAGAAATTCGCCAATTCTTTTTATCAGGCCTCTGAAAACTGATATCATCGATACTTGCTTCAGAGGAATTACAGATTGTTCAAGCATGAACCTAAGTGCATGGTTCAAGTCTTCGTAATAAGGTCTAAAAATCGAGAGGAGCAATTTGTTGGGCAACTCATATCTGCCAAGATGAATCCTATTTTGGCTAAGCAAGCGTACCCCATGAAAATGGAAAAAGACCGATTGGGAATAATCTAAAATCGTGGCATTCCATGGAGCCAAAGCTAGGTTTTTATTTTGCAGAACATGAACATTATCTGGGAAAAGTTTCTCAAATTCATCCAAATACTTCTGATCTCCAAACTTCCCATCCTCCAGCCTCCCATAACACCACTCCATGCAGCGATCTTCCCACCATTTTCTAACTTCCTCAGAGCGATCTCTATTGAAAATCATAAACTGCACACAGAATTGCCCAAACTTATTTAAGTAAACATACTCAGGTGCGTAGTTATGCTCGGTGATTAGAACTGATTTTTCTGCATCTTCCAGCTCTTTGAAAATAGGCCTGGGATCAGAGAGGAACCAAAGATCTGAGTCGATGTAGGTTACTCTCTGAATTTCAGGATCTGCATCAAAAACAAACTTTGGGGCAAGGGGAGTAAGGGACCAACAATACTCACCTCTAGACCTTGCCCTTTTTATCTTTACCAGCTCATCAGTTTCTAACTTTTCGATTTCAAGCAACTTAAGATTGGGCACATTATAAGCATCAAGCACATCGCGGGTTTTCTGGTCCATACAAATAACCCAAAGAGTAAAATCACTGATATGGCGCTGCATGGATTGTAACAAAGCCAATCCTTGGGGAATAAATAGCTTATCAAAGATAGTAACGAAATGTTCCATTATGAACTTTTCTTAAAAACCATTCCCTTCCATATTGCCTTGGTCGACAGGTTATCCTGACAGTGGTAACTTTCAATTAATGTGTATGAATGATCTTGAAACTTTTTGATAATTTCATGCTCATTAAAAAGGTAGCAAGGATAACTGGCAGGATAGATTTGAGAGGGTACAGACTGCTTTTGCACAAATGTATTTATGCCATCCTTCAAAAAAGGAGTTTTGTCTAGAGCAATCACTGGCACATTCCTTTTTGCTAGATCATCAATTACGTTAAAAGGCTCTCTTACATATTGTAGAGAGCTGGAAAGAAGTATAAAATTTGGGCTGCATGCTTGAAACCCCTTATCGATACTTGACGAAAAAGATAGAACATTGTCCTGCAAATATTTTCTTCCGAGCTCCGCCATTTTAGGCTGCTCTATGATATGCCAAGACACTTCATTCAAATGATCAAGAAACTTCTTGTTTTGGAAATAACTCGTTCCTAAAGCACCCCCAAAATCCAAAACCCTTAGTTTGCCAGAATCCTGTGCTGCAGCCCAGTTCAGCGAAGCAAGGATAGGCCAAGAGTATACAATTCGGTCAAATAAAACAGAATCTCTCTCATAAGGCTTCAAGCCATTTTTAACCTGTAAAGATGAGGCTAGAGTCTTTTCAAATATTACATTTTGATTATATCCCTTACACTGAGCCATGGCATCATCCCAGTTGTCATAATGACCGGATAATCTAATAGCTCTTAAACTACACAATCTACAGAAATCAAATAAAGCAGGAGGCATCCACCTCTTTAGGGGACTCTTATTCTTTTTCATGATTAACCAATGAAGAAATTATGCGAATTACCTTAGCAGATAAGGTTTGTTTGTTTTGGGTAAAAAATTCAACGAATGCTTTATATCCAGCCTCTGATGGCTCAACTTCGATATCTGTAACCGACAAAGGAGATTTTGGAAGAGATACATCAAAAATGTTGTACTTACCAGAGTTGGTACCAGATCGATCATTACCAATATTGTGAACAAGACTACGCCCCGGATAAAGCGTTAGCATGCCTTGCAAAAAAATCGACGCATGCCACCGGATCGCCCAGGAATCGACTTTCCCTTCAATCTGTTTTTTCAGCAGTTCACTGTAAGCATAACTGCCTCCAAAATCGAATTCATTAATAAGTCCTCTCTTTTTCAATTGTTCGAGTAATTTGGATCCATCAGGCTCAAATAAATCCCATGCTCTTTTCCAGGTACCCCAACCCCAACAATCAGCTCCTTTCATAAAAAAATTTGTCGGGAGTACCGAATCAGCCGGATACACATAACCATGAATGCTGGCCACTCTTGAATCTGCTGCATACTTGGAAAGCCCGTCTCTCATAAAGGATAAAAAGTGTGGAGAGAGAACTAAGTCATCCTCTATGACAATACATCTATCAAATCGTTTTAACACCTCCGTGACTCCGTCTATAACAGATCGCGAAAGTCCTTTATTAGTCTTGCTCCGGTAAACAGTTACCGATTGAAACCCCTTTATTTTGGAAATAAAATCTCGGACTTGGTTTACCGAGGATGAATCAACCACAGTCTTGGGCCCGTCAGAAAATACAATCAATTCATGTTGAGAGATTTCTTGGTTAGCGAGCAGCGACTCGACTGTTCTTCTTGTGTGCTCTAGGCGGTTATAAACAAAAAGTAATATTGGAATGCTCAATTTATTGCGAAAGTGATAATAAGTATAAATTCAGCTCTTCAAAGAATCCGCGTACATTTTTGCAATATCGGTAATTTGAAAGCTATTGGTGGCCGCCAAAGTAGCATTTTGAGCTAACGAAATACATTGGTTTGGGTCTTCCTTTAGCTTCAAAATACATTCTGCGAGCTTTGCGGAATCGGTGGGAGGGCAAGTATAACCACATTTATTTTCTTGGATCATGAGAGCTGTTTCACTGGTATCATCCACGCACGCTATAATGGGAAGTCCGGCAGTCATCAAAGCTACTGTTTTTGAGGGAACAGATAGACCAGTCTGCTCTTTGTTTAGCCCCACCAAGCCGCAATCAAATTCGTTTAATAAGCTTCCTAATTCGTTGCGTTCGACATAGCTTTGGAACACGCAGTTAGATAAATTATTTTTCTCACAATAAGACTGAGCCCAATTTTTTTTGGCGCCCTCCCCCGCAAAGATAAATTTGATATCCTTTTTGTCCTCCAAGATTTTTGCAGCAGCAAGGAAGGTTTCAATCGGGTGGAACTTCGCCAAGTTCCCAGAATACCCCACCAAGAAGGTATCTTCAGGGAGTTCCCAAATGCAGCGAAAATGGTTCTCTGGCAGAGTTTTCTGCCCAATATTGTCACTATCACACCAGATTGGAATATACTCAGGTTTTGCTTTCCATTGAATCGGCCTTTCCGAAACAATTTTCTGCATACAGCGACCAATCGTGATTACATTTTTGGCATTGCTATACACTATATTGGTTATTCTGTTTAACAGCCTGTAAGTTAAGCCATTTGATGAGATTACTTTGTTCTTCGATAGGGTTTCAGGATAAAGGTCGAAAAGCGTAACCGTGTAATTAAACCTTTTCAATGGATAGAGGATCAAAAGTAACAAAGGTAAGAAAAAAGGATCCGTAAAAACATTTACCCGAGAACCATGAGGAAGCAACAACGCCTGCCAAAATAAAGATAGGGAGTAGGTAACCTGGTTAGTTACTTTTCCTAAAATCGATAATTTGGGAAGCCTGGATGACCACAACCTGACCACTTTCATTTCTTTGTAATGTATAACAGCAGGAACTCGATGTGCTTTTTTTATGGTGGGTTGTGCACACCATACTTCGATATCAAAATCTTTTGATAAGCGTTCGAAAAGTTCTGTGATTACCTGCCCCGTGGAGATAAGTTCAGGATAAAAAAACTGACACCAAACATGGAGCTTTTGCTGAGTTCTAAGACCCATAACAGCACCGTAAAATTAAATTATCTCTAAAATGGACTCCAATAATCATTCAAACAAATCCCAATCGGTTGCTGTTCCTCTTGTTACCGAGGTTTTTAGCTTTCTACCAAGTAGTTGAGAATAAAACTTAGGAGGCAAGCCCATGCCTGGTCTAATTCTTTTTATATCTTCGGGTCCGACTATAGATCCCGCGGACAGATCTCGAACAAAATATATAGATCTCCTAAAGGCTTTGCTGGCAGATTCAGATGGTTTTGGACCATACCCTGGCTGACCGATTGCTTGCTGGGCATCTTTCGCATCATTACATAATTTTGACAACTCATCAGGCTCAATGGAGAACTCACTGTCGGGACCCTTATCCTCACGACTCAGAGTGAAATGTTTTTCAATCATACAAGCACCCAGAGCAACAGCCGAAACAGAAACAGAGGTTCCCAAAGTGTGATCGGACAAACCACTGAGTACATTAAATTTTTTAGCCAATTCAGCTACTTGAGCAATATTAGCTTCGTGGATTGGCGTTGGGTAACTGCTGACACAGTGCAATAGCACCAAATCTTTGCAACCAGCAGAACGAGCAACATCGACCGTTTCTGCAATTTCATCTTCTGTCGCCATCCCTGTTGAAATGATAATTGGTTTACCCGTCTGAGCGACCTGTTCGATCAATGGATGATCCGTGTTTTCGCAGGAAGCAACTTTGTATGCAGGGGTTTCTAAATTTTCTAATAATTCAATCGCTGTTTCATCAAAAGGAGAAGAAAATATGGTAACACCCAACTTTCTGGCATGCTCGAACATTACTTTATGCCAATCGTAAGATGTATGAGCCCACTTGTATAAATCGTACAGTTTATATCCATCCCATAGGCCTCCACTGATCATGAAATCATCCCGATCACAATCTATGGTCATTGTATCTGCAGTGTAGGTCTGAATCTTAATCGCGTCGGCACCGCATCGGTGGGCTTCCTCTATCGTTTGAAGTGCACGCTCCAATGAACCATTATGATTCGCGGATAATTCTGCGATTATGTAGGGTGGATGAGCAGTGCCGATTGCACGATTGTTTATAATGACATCTTTATACATCACCTGAATTTGAGGCTAGTTCTACTTTTCGATTATCGAAAGTTATGAGATCACCATGGTCTTGCTGCATTAGAGCAGAGCAGACTCTTCTAGTGCCAAGTCCATCGACTAGGTCCATACAATCCTTGGACCAATCATCAAGTGATTTCAATTCAAAGCATTCCTCAACAGCAGAGCACAGTGAAGAAGAACAAAATGAATCATGGTGACCCAAATATTTAATCAAACCTCGTCTTCCCAACTCTTCGGCCACGGCCTTTTGGTTATCTGCAACTGTAATAACAAGGCTGGGCAAACCAAGACAGCAACGCTCCCAGGTAGTCGCTCCTGCCGCACCGATTGCCAAATCAGACTGTTCCATCCATGGAGCGAGGCTAGGTAAGGTATTGTGTAGTCTGATCCTCTCATCTTTTTCAATTTGCTTTCTAATTGAGTCCATATTCGGACTATCAAAACCTAACACCACATTTAAACGAATCCCGCCCCTATCAAGTTTTTGAAATGCTTCGATTGTTTTGCCCGTCAAGTTATGGATGTCAGAACCCCCAAAGTAAACAAGTATACTCGCAATCTTATCAACCCTACGCATCGTTTCTCGAATCAGTTGGAATTCCTCTTGAAGAAGGGCAAATTTTGGTCCCAGCAAGGTTCTGCAACTCTTATTTACCAAGAATTTATAACGGGTTTTAAAATTCGAAACTAAATTTTGATCCAATAACACATCACAAACATGTTTTCGATTAGCGAGGTCATCTATTACAAAAATTTTTTTAACAAGGGGACGGAGTTCTGCTTCCCAACTTTCGTCTAGTTCATACTGATCAACCACTAGCCAATCTATCGTTTCCGAATTAATCGACTTTTTTGTTTGAAGAGCATCCTTTTGCCAATTTGGTGAAGAAGAAGATTCGGGGAAATCTTCTAGTACATAAACTTCAAAGCCATTGGAAGATATTTTATCAATCAGATTTCCTTCGTGCTTTTTAGAAACAAACTTACAGTTGCAACCCTGCTCTTTCATAAACAATGCCAGGGTTAGGCAGCGGATTACATGCCCAGAACCAATTTTTACAGATGCATCTGTTCGAAATACAATATTCATTACAAGTTGGTAATGAAAAGATTAGAAAGTGACTGATTTATGGTTTTACAGAATTTAAAATTAATGAATTTAGCTCTCCATCATGTGCCTGAATCATTTAGTTTGTTAGTTCTATGAGCAAATGAATCACCTTATTTTGTTGTTCCTGCGATAAGGAAGGAAACATTGGCAGGCTAATTACTTCCCTATGAAATTTTTCCGCTTCGGGAAAATCTCCCAGTTTGAATCCCATTTTTTCGTAATAAGGCTGTCGGTGAATAGGGATGTAATGCAGATTTGCTCCTATTCCATTCGTTATAAGTGAGTTATAAAGTTGCAACTGGGATATGGATGATGAATCTTCCGGCACCCGAATCGGATACAAATGAAAACTGGATTTAGTATTTGCTCTTTGAAACGGGGGAACAACTGATAAAGCTGAAAGTTCCTCGTTGTATCTAGAAGCAATTTTTTGGCGACGAACCACAAAATCGTCCAACCGCTGCATTTGACTCATACCTAATGCAGCTTGTATATCTGTCATTCTGTAATTAAAGCCCAGTCCTACTTGTTGGTAGTTCCAGATTTCACTAGGTGGTCTTGACACCAATAAAGAATGATCCTTGGTAATTCCATGCGTACTGAATCGGCGCATGCGATCAGAGACTTCAGCATCATTAGTCAAAGCAATGCCCCCCTCCCCCGTAGTAATTATTTTAACAGGATGAAAACTGAAAACCGTGATATCGCTATGCAGACAAGATCCGACTTTAATATTGGAGTAAGTCGCACCAAGTGCATGAGATGCATCCTCAATGATTTTGAAGCCGTATTTTTGAGAGAGTGCGTGCATCGCTGGCATATCACAAGGTTGTCCGGCAAAATGAACAGGTATAACAACCTTTGGCATTTTTCCCACTTTCTCAGCTAATTTAAGTTTAGCTTTCAGGTGATCAATGCTCATATTGTATGTAGTTTCGTCAATATCAACGAAATCAACTTCTGCACCGCAATAAAGAGCACAATTCGCACTGGCCACAAACGAATTGGGGGATGTCCAAAGCAAATCTCCTGCTCCAAGATCGAGTGCCAGACATGCTACATGTAAGGCACTGGTAGCACTGTTTACCGCAACCGCGTAAGATGAGCCGCAATAATTAGAAACCATTTTTTCGAACTCATGGAGAACAGGTCCCTGCGTCAAAAAGTCTCCCTGAAGGATCTTGGTCACTGCATCTATATCATCTTGGATGATCTCCTGCCGACCGTATGGAATCATTTAGTTATATTTTTCCAATATAATCTTGTTTCTCCATGAGCCACTGCTGCAATTGCTGATCACTCATCCATTCCTTGTTGGTTTCGCTGGAATAGGTAAAACCCTCCTGCACTCTTACACCACTCTTAACGCGCGTTTTATCATGTCCCCAATTATAGATTCTAGGGAGTATTTTATAATAGTCAGGGTAATTATAAGTGGAATAAGAATCATCTGCACCAATCATTTGCTCGTGCAATTTTTCGCCAGGGCGGATACCTATAACTTCTTGCTTTGCTTCCGGTGCGACAACCCTGGCAATATCAGTAATTTTCATGGAGGGTATTTTCGGAACATAAATTTCACCCCCCTCCATATCATCGAAAGCATGCCATACCAAATTCACACTACTTTCTAATGTTATCATAAAGCGAGTCATTCGGGTATCGGTAATTGGCAAAATTCCCTTATCTTTTTCGGACATAAAAAATGGGATTACTGAACCTCGCGAACCCATTACATTTCCGTACCTTACAACTGAAAATCTAGTATCATCTGCAGAAGCATATGAACAGTTACTTGCAACAAATAATTTATCACTGCAAAGCTTGGTCGCTCCATAGAGATTTATGGGACTACTGGCTTTGTCAGTCGAGAGAGCAACGACACGCTTAACCCTTTGATCAATACATGCATCAATTAGGTTCATCGCACCGATGATATTAGTTTTCACACAATCAAAGGGATTGTATTCGGCAGTTGGCACGATCTTGGTCGCGGCTGCATGTACCACATAATCAACCTTATCAAGGGCTCTATATAGACGATCTTTATCTCGAACATCCCCAATAAAAAAACGGACTCTATGATCGTGCTTATAAAGTTTAGACATATCCCATTGCTTCATCTCATCACGAGACAGAACAACAAGACGACGTGGATTGTATTTTTTAAGAGTTGAAGAGACAAATGCACGACCAAACGAACCTGTTCCACCTGTCACTAATATATTGGAGCCTTCTAAAGTCATAATTTCACTTTAACACTCAATAAACCTCCAAATCGAGCAAGGTAATACAAAATGAAGGGTACCCATTTATTCCTAGTATATTCTTCGATGAAGACCTAATAGAAAAAACTTTCTTGATTAGAACCAAAATAACAAAGGCTAGGTGTTCAGCGTAGGGTTTGAATTTGGGGGAACAACAAAACCTGCAAAGGTCAAAATTTCAGGAAATAAAATATTAAGATCAGATCGCGAATTCCTTTTTCCTGAGTCGGGCAGCAAGGCTGGATATGGCATCATGAATACGCTCTAGTAATACTTCATCCTGAACTGTTAAAGTACTTCTTCCATCCATGAACATATACTCCACTTTCCCATAGGCAAAGTTTCTACCAGCTATTGCAAATTCAACTGAAAACTCATTTTCCCTCGAAAAATATCCATTCTGATCAGGGTCCTGCCAATGGATACTTTTAGCACTTGAGGGACTTTTTCGATCAAGTGGAGCACCCAAGCGATTATCATCAGAATAAAAACTTATCTTAGCAGCAGAGAACTGCAGCCCTTGTGCTGCTTTGGCAAGACAATCCTCCAAGTCTTCAAGAGTCTCAGACTCCGCCACAATCTGCTCCGCTTCTTTAACTGCCTGTTCAACAGTCTTTGCGCTTTTACGATCTTGCATAAGTGTGGACAAGCCCTCCCCAAAAAACTCAAAGCGGAAGTAACCGAGGTAGCGAAGAAGTACAAATCCGCCTAACCCAAAAAAGACAAAAACAGCGAAAAGCTGATCGCCTTTACCAAAGGCTGCTGCAATGGCAACAAGGGAAGAACTAAAGGCCATTGTCCACATTGCCAAAACTGCCTTACCGTGAGTTAAGCCCTTCCCCATGAGTCGGTGGTGGAAATGCTCCATATCAGGAGAGAAGGGGGAACGCCCCCTCATCATCCGTCTCAATATTGCAAACACACAATCAAGAATAGGAACTGCAAATGCAAGCAATGGAAAGATCCCATCCAATCCCCCCCCCTCCCGAAAGCTAGCCAGAAGGGATAGACATCCGGCAAGATACCCGATGGTTAAGCTACCACAATCTCCGAGGAAGATGGATGCTGGTCTACTGTTATAAACAAGAAAGCCAAGCAGACAGCCGATGAGCAGCGTAGACATCCAAGTGACGGAAGAAATGCCAGCAAGATATCCAACAACCGAAACAGCTAGTAGTCCAGCTAAAGTGATCCCAGAAGCAAGGCCATCTAATCCATCAATCAAATTGATGGCATTTGCCATCCCCACAATCCAAAGACAGGCAAGACCAAAGCCTAACGACCCGGGAAAGGTAATTGATCCAACTCCCAAAAATTGAACGGTGGTAAAGGATAAGTCTGCTCCCCAAACCACAAATCCACTGATCAGGAATTCGCCAATCAGTTTAGTTTTCGGAGAAAGTCGGGCTAAATCATCCAAAAAACCAATCAAGAAAATCCCAAGAGACCCAAGAACAACACAACCCACTACAGGGGTCTCACCGAATAGTAGACTATATAATTCAGGAACCAAAAAACCTGCTAGTAAAACAACAATTAAAAAGGCACACAAAACTGATGCTCCACCCAATCTCGGAGTTGCCTTGTGATGAACTTTACGTGCTCGTTGAGGGCAATCAACAAAACCCCTCTCAATAGCAATATAGCGAATAAACGGGGTCAATATACAGGTCAAAACAGCTCCAAGTACGAACAAACTGTAGATTGAAGGTATCATGTAAGTACGGTTTATTTAGTTAAAAAAAGGGAATCAGTCAATTTAATGTGAATCACCTATTTGCATAACAAATGCTATCTTTAATTAGATTGTATATGCGTTCAGAGCTTTTACCATCCTTGTAGTAATTGAATTTGTCCCGAATAGACTCTCGGATCGCGGAAAAGGAATCTCCCTGAGAAAAATAATTCTCCAACTGCTCAAAGAATTCTGGCCAATTGGAAGAAACTGGCCCGCAGGCAATTTCACTGTATGGATAACGTAAGCTTCTGACTTCCGCTTGATCTTTTAGATCAAAAGGAGTGAGAAAAACGGGGCGATTGAGGAGTAAATAATCGAACAGAATGCTAGAATAATCCGTTACTAGTATGTCCGCTCTAGCAACTGTTTCATAAATATCTAGCAGACAATCTTTTTTAATGAGTTGGATATTTTGCGAATCCCTGATTTCCTCCGTCAGACATTGAGGCAACGATTGTAGAGGGTGTAGCTTGAGGCTTAGAACTGCATTATTTTTCCTAAGAATTTCGGAAGCAGCCTGAAAATCAAAACCGTAACTAAACATATCAAAATCTACAGACTCGACCCCGCCAGATTTATTAACTCTCTTTCGGTGAGTAGGCATGTACAAGATCTGAATTTGATTAGATTCACCAATAGAACTGCGTGATTTAACTAACAAATCATTCCTAGGATAGCCTGTTAGTACAAAATTAAACTTAATTGGACATCCGAGCGTTTGTGAAGTCAGAAAATCCAAAGAAGCAACAGAAACCATGTCATAGCTATCCTGAATATGAGAAAGATTATTTTGCCGCATGGGAGTGCCATGCCACAATTGTACATTTATCTTTTTGGTAAGAAGGAACTTAAATGGCGTAATATCGTGTGAATAAACATTAACAAAAGTAACGCGGGCTAAAAATATGCAGATAATACCCCTGACAGAAAAAGCATGATACACTTTATAATCATGCTCTCGAAGGTATTGAATGACCTTTAGGTTTCTTGAGATCCAAACTGCATGAATTTCTTTGTGACTTTTACAAATATACTCGAATAGATGCCTAGAGTTATCGTCATAGGTGAAACCGGATCTGGCTCCAAAGACCCACAGATTTTTTAAAATTCCATTTAGAGGTAGTAATGGAAGGTGGAGAATCCTCAGGATTAAATTTATCAAGAAAAAAACTCTTCTTTTAACTGCCACGCTTCTCTAATAACAAATTGTTGATCATGGTTGAGGATACCGATTCTGTGTAGGGGAAATAGATAACTTTTACTCCTCGTTCCTCCAAAATCTTTTCCGTGGATATCCATTTATCATTACCATACCAATCAGATCCCACGAACAGCCTATCATACTTAAGTTTATCATGCATGGCTACTTTATCATGATCTGATTGAGGAATCGCGACATCAACATATCGGCAGGCTTTGACAACTGTCAGACGGTCCTCGTATTTAATGATGGATTTTTTACCCTTATAAAGGACCTGATCATCCGTGGTGACGCCTACAATTAATTTGTCACACAAGGATTTTGCATTTCTTAGCAAATTCACATGACCGTGATGAAATAAGTCAAAAACACCAGTTGTATATCCTATAACCATTTTAATTCCTTGAGCATTATATTCTGAAAATTTTCGTAATACGACTTTTTGTCATCTGAAGATTTAATCGTTGAAAAGCCAATTTTTTTTCTCTCCGAAACAAAGTTGAGTCCCTTTTTGTTTAGAATTTCTTTCAGGATAGACTTGGACACCCCATGTTTGTTTCTAAACTCGTAAGATTTTCTATAAAGAGGTTCGATGATTCTCCGGTCAACAAAGGGAACCCGTCCTTCCTTGGAAGCTAACATCATCGAAAAATCAACCCTTCTGAGGAGGCAGGGCAAATGAAAGTGTAGAAAAAAATCTTCGCAAAACTCAATGGGTGCCTTACCCCTGCTTAGGTTGCTTATATAATCTAAAATTCTGTTAGTCGGTTTAGCATTGGAATAAGAATAATGTTCCAAAAATTCGCTCGTATTAAGTTGCGATTGACTGTGTGCGTAGCGGAATATCCGGTCATATCCGAACATTACCTCGTCTGCACCCTCACCACTAAGTACAACTTTGGTACTGCTGGGCATATTCATACAAACCGAATAGATCAGTGCTTCGTTAGGAACGCACAATGGTTCAAGTCTTCTCTGGGTCATTTGGGCCCAAAGCAAAGGGAGTTCTTCACTCTCTACTTCTATGTAGTAAGAGAACTTTTCCATGTGATCACAAAATTCCTTCACATCATCAAACTCGTTATTGTGCTTTAAACCTACTGTGTAGTGAGTCTTTAAATTAGTTAGACTGGCAAGTAAGCTCGAATCAACGCCTCCTGAAAGCAGGCAAGTAACATCAACATCACTGCATAAATGATCGGCAACTACTTCGTTGAAAGTATCTTCGAAGCAAAAAGGCTCATCCGAGGGTTCGATTATATACCATGCACTATGCTCAGAATCAGTTTTATAAGAAGCAGGTAAAACTTCATAAACCTTACTGTAAAAAGTGTGATTTGGACAACATCTCCTAAATTTCTTCCACTCAGTAACAGAATCTAAATCCAACTCAAGATCAATAAAATGACGAAAACATACAATCTCAGAAGATATAATCGTTGTAGAATTATCTTGGTAATAAAACAATGGTTTGATTCCAAAACGATCCCTGCACGCAAACCATTCATCTGTCACTAAATCATAAATAACAAAGGCAAACATGCCCTCAAAAAGATTCAAACATTCGCTTCCGAGTTTTGCATAAAGTTCGATGAGGAGTCTGGTATCACTAGAGAAAAGATAATCTGGACAATGTGATTCATTAAGTTCTTTGAAATTATAGATCTCACCATTGAAAATGATTATAAATCTTCCACAGAAACTTGTCATTGGTTGCAAACCCTCATCTTCATTTCCAATAATCTGTAAACGGTTATGTCCGAAACCAATTTTATTGTCTTTTAAAAAAAGTGTATTTGAAGAATCAGGACCACGAAAACTCATATCATTAAGAGCAGAACCAAATCTCTCAGTACTTATTGGAGAATTAGAACTTATGAATAAGAAACCACACATTTATCTCTTATAGAATTACTGTGAATGTTTCCTTCATACCGGATATAGTATGGGAGTAATGCAAATGTAAGGAAGAGTCTTTTTGTTCAAGCAAGGGATGAATTTTTGTAGTAGAAAGAAAATGAGCAAATCTATGCAAAAATTGTTTGGGTATAACCCAGGAATGAGCAAAAGAAGTGAAATGACCCCCAGCGTAGTTGTAGTTTAGGTACTTTAATGACTCACTAGTAACATCAACTTCCTCTGATTTAGATTTTACTAGAACAGTTAACCTTTGATCCTGAACAGTTTTAGAATACATGCAAAAGGTACCAAATGGGTGTTCTGTAAGAACAGATCTTGGAAATATATAAAACTTAAAGGCAAGTAGGAAACTGAATAAAGCAAATGCAACAACAATAACTTCTGCCATTAAAGAACCTTTATTATATGTTTATGTATGAGCAATTTATAGAAATAAAATGCAAAAAGAATCGATAATGCACCTAGATATAATGATTGGTATTCAACTGGAACGATCAATATGTATATAGAAGGTAAAAGTAAATGATAAGTACGACCAAGACTTGTGGTTAAATAAATTGAAAAATGAAAAATAAACCCAATGGATACATACAAAAAGAAATATTCAGAATTATAAAAGAAAACAATTAGGCTAAGGAATAACTCAATAAGAATTATAGAAATGTTAAAAAAATGAGGGCTTTTAGAAATAAAATATTTCCTAATCCAAGAAAACTGTATTTTTTCAATAAGTAAGTATGAACTTAAAAATTCACTGTTAAATTTATGAATGACAGTAATAAGGTAGACAAAACAAACTTGAAGTAAAATTAGAAATTTAAATAAAGAAAAGTCGCAGAAATAAATATTTGGAAATATAAACCATAAATAGACAAGCAAACAAAATAATGTATTTAAATAAAGATCGTGGTGCCAAAATGAAAAGCAAAAACAATTAATTACTAGCAATGATACAAACAATAACCCAATACTATGATTGGGCTCCAAAACTGTTATATTATAACAAGATAATAAAAGTAATAGATAAGAAAATATTTTAAATGTTGTGAAGTTTACTAACCCATAACTAAACGAATTCTCATTAAAAGCTAAAATAAACCTTTTATAAATAAAGTAAAACTGAAAAATACAGGAAATACTTAAAAGTATAAAAATATTTTGTATTTCGTTAATTATTTTATTAGATCTTTAATGTTGGAGAAAATATTATTTTTCAAAAAATTTATGATTGATTGCAACCTCCTTAGCCTGAAAATAAAAGTTGTGTGATACATTCGACTTTTTTCCAGTCCTAAATTATAGGTATATAAGTGTTCTGCATGATAAGATAAATCCGCTTGTTTATGAAAGGATTTATGATGCTCCTGTACAAATATACCTAAAATATCGTTGGTAAAATAGACATTTTTGTCAAAAATTAGGTTATTTGAGAAAGTATGTCCGCCAAGAAATATTTCATTAAAACGATTTTGTTTAAGTGACTTTCTCGTAAAGATCCACTTATTGAAACATCCGGTTACTCTCGAGGGGTATAATTTGTGATCGATCAACTGTTGGAAATTGTAAAAGCCAGGTTTCAACTGATTACGGTCAAATTTTGATAATCCATTTTTAAGAATATGCTCATACCTACCACAAACTACATCAACATCATAAGAATCAAAATAACCCTCTGACTTTTCTATTGAATTCAGGGGAAGTAAATCTCCTGGGAATAAAAATTTAAAATATGAGAAGTTACTACTGTCAAAAAAATCTAAACATTTGTTCCAATTTCCTACCCTGCCGACATTTGTATTATTCTCTAGAAGAGTTACATTCTCTAGATGGTGATATTTTTGACGGACAAGGTTAACGGTTCCATCATCGGAACAGTTATCAATGATAAGAATGTTAACAGAACTAGTTTGATTTAGACACGAATCGATCGTTTCCACAATACAATCAGCTCCATTGTAAACAGGGATACCAATGAGAGTACGACTCATACCATCAACTTATTTTTGTATGAGAAATTTAGGGTAACGATAAAAGTTAATAACAATCTTGCCCCACAAACAAAAATAAAAGCATAAATTGAACCAAATAATCCGTATTTCGAAATTAAATAATAGGAAAGAATGAAACCTAAAATAACACTTAATCCTGATATTGCAGAAATCGTGAATGTTTTTTTGTAGAATAATAAAATTTGATTATTAATAGTATATAAACTGTTAATGATATATCCAACTGTAAAGAAAGGAATGAGATTAAGTGATGATGAGAATTTAGAATCAATTATATTCGGAAATACAATATAAATTGAAACATTTAGAAGAATACTAAAAATTAGAATAGAAACTATGTAGAATAAAGAAATTCTGATAACTTTTCTAAAGTCTGTGTGCGAACCTGAGAGATTCTTAAACAACCATGGTTGATAAACGGAGTAAATTGCTCCTTCAAAAACTTTTACTACACTCGCAATTGAGAATGCTAGGGTATAAATTCCTAGTGTGGTAAGTGATAAAAGCTTAAGTACTATTAACTTATCAATAGAAACCGCTAGCACACCAAAAAAACTATGCGGTAAAAGGCGAAGACCGTAATTAAGAGAGTTTTTTAACTCACTAAAGTCGAATTCTATTTTTAAAATATTATCTTTCAGGAATTCCCTAATACATATTCCCAAAAAAAGAAGTGAAGTAAAAAGATTTGCGTTAATAAAAGCGTATACTCCATAGTCTAATTTAAGAAAAGTTATATATAGTATTAAAAACGCAATAGGTTGAATTATTGTTAAAACTGAAAAAGTTATATAATTATCTGATAATCGTAAATACAAAAGATTGAAATTTATAAAACTAATTAAAGCACTTATTAGAATTGCAATAAATAAATATTCTGGCATCACATTAAACAATGCTTGAAGTTGTAAATAAAAAAGAAATACAATCAATGTAATGAATAACAGTGAACATAAAAACATGATCAATACACAAGATGTTATTCGATTTATGTTTTTTGTTTGATAGTATTCTCTAGTGAAGTAGGCAGGGGCACAGAACCCAACTAAACACATTAAATAATTTAGAAATACTTGAATGCTTGAGATGGTACCATATTGGTCAGTACTCAAGTATTTTGTGGCAAATGGAAGCACAGCGAAGGAGCAAAGCGGTGCTGCCAAGGATGCACCTACTGCTATTATTTTTGGACGGTTACTATCTAATAACAACTGTATGATTTATTTCCCTAAGTTGAGATTCTACCTCCTCCTGGTACTGACCAGCTTTCACAATGACAAGAGGATTTTTTAACCCTTTTATAGCAGATGGTTTCTGAACTCTTAATTCATTTCCATATAGCCTTTTACCACACTTCAAATCAGAGTTATCGAGAATACCTAGAATTCTTTGAGGATTTAATCCAAGATACGTCAAATACTGGGTAAAGATATGGGCACCGAATATAAATACTTCACCTACATGTTGTTCTATGATTTCATTTAATTTCTTAACTTCATTTTTATAAAAAGTAATCATTTTTAAATATAAACCTTTATTTCTTTCATGAAAGTTTTCCAAAACTATTGATGGAGTGGGCTTAAGGTCGGTTTTTTCGAATACATAAAAGATACTGTGATTTTTAAAATACTTTTTATTTAGCAGTTTGTAAGAAGATCTTTGAAGCATATACATAACCACTTCATCAGTAAGAAAGTAGGTGTGCTCAAAATTTAAAGTGTTTACAAATTTGTTCTCCAAGTAACTCAACAAATTTGGAACAGAGAATATTAAACGATCTCCAGACGCTTGTCCTTTTGACATTTTTTCAATGAAATCCATCGGGTCGTATAAATGCTCTAAAACATGACTGTGGACAACCGTATCGGAGGAACTGATAAGCTCTAACTTATCTTCAATAAAAGCGTTATGGATTTCTATATTTACGTGATTATTTACAGGAGCGTTTGGTTCTACTATCCTCCATTTAAAGGAAGGGTTTTTTTCTAAGCATAATTCGGCAAGCCTACAATTACTCCCACCAATCTCCGTAATTGAATGGCCAGAACTATTCGAAATAATAAAATCACAAAAGTCAGAATGATGCTTTTCCCATACCCCGCCAATTGCTTCTGAGTGATATTCCGAGTAAACCAAATCAAGGGGCAATAATCCAGAAAGCTGTAAAACCCCACTCGACTTTGAAATGCACATTGTAAGGTCAGCAAATATATCCTCATCAATATCTTGAGCAGTGCATCCAATAAATACAGGGAACGAAGGATAGTCATAGACTAGCTCTAGATCCTTATTGCCACTGACTACGCAGTGGTCCCTATGAATGGTTATATCTTTTATATTTGGTACTGAGCTCCAAAGTTTGAGTAAGCATATATTTCCCTAATAGAAAGAGTAAATCTGAGTATGGGTAACGATGAAGACTAGAAATATTGAGGTAAATTAAAGCAGTAATTAATTTGATTTTATCAATGTTATAATTGTTTTCCTTACACCAATTATAAAACACTTCAACTGCTTGAACATTGGAAAATTTTTGATCTAAATTGATAAACACCTCATCTTTACCCATATAATTTATACTGTATCCGTCGTTAGCAATGATTTCATGTGATACCATTAATCCATGGAGAAACTTTGCTAAATCGTAATAAACATCGCCATATTTCTTCCCTAATTCCCCAAAATCCTGCCTCCAATCGATTAATTTAAAATTTTCCTCCGTATATAAAATATTTTCCGAATGAAAATCTCCGTGAAACTGACTGAGGATTGAATCTTGAATAAACTCTTCCCAATCAATACTGCTAATCAATTCTGAAACTTTTGGGCACTGTAAGCTGTTAATTCTTAGAGGCATATCATCTTTTTCAAACCTCTTTAAATAATCTTGCACTCTAAGTAGTGTTTTCTCTTTGTAAAATTCTAACAGTGGTTCCTGATCTTGTGCTAAGTTGAGTTCTCTTGTTTTACACCACATCAAACGATGAGCATGTTTGAGCAAACTTACAGTCTTATCATTGTCGATTATTTTTGAAAACACACTACCATCAATTTTTTTGTACCAGAAAAGATTATCTGAAAATCCCAAAATTTCTGGAATAAGTGAGAGATGAATCTCTTTTGATCTTGATAATCTATCTCGTATGAAATTCTTATCGGTATGAAATTTTATTACTTTACTATCATAAAACCATATAGATTCGTTTTCTTTTTCTAGAATATTATTCTCTGTATTATTATAATATTCTTTAGCCCGATCGATAGATAGTAAGTTGCCAGTATCCCACCACATTTCGAAGGTGAAAACTCTTACTCTATCCAGGGCCTTTAAACCAAATGATTCCCCAACAACGATAGATTCGTCATCTGACATTTTCTCCCAAAATTCCTCATAATTTCTTACGCCACATAACCCTGTGTAAATATTGAGATTATGGATACCCTTCGGGTTTATATTCACCATAATATCATTCGCAAATGAAACGGTACGATATTGATCAACTGGAACTTCGTCTCCCACCCTTTTTTTGTAAATTGCTAACCAGTTCCCAAGAAGGTTTGGGTCGGGATCGAAATCATCAAATTTAATTAATGAATCATTGGGGCAGAAGACGAACGGGCATTGCAGTAAATGCTTAACTTTATTTAGCGTGTATCCTAACCCGGAACCTGGTCCTTCGTATAAGTCAATCTCCACATAGGTGATGGTACGATCTGGGAAAAAGGTATCGAGAACTTGTCGTAAATGATTCGCTTTATAACCAAGTGGAATCACTAATTCAATTTCCAGAGGAAATTGTAATATAATCCTTACAATGGCTGGCAAATCCCCTAGGGTAACTAGGGCTTTGTTAACCGCATTAGTGTACGGAGCAATACGCGAACCTGTTCCTGCACACGGTATTACTACTTTATATGGCTCCACAATTGATCTGTATACTACAGAAAGGAATGTATTTTCTTAAAATTCTCGGAGACAAGATTCTTTCTTTCCTCATTTGTGGTACAGTTGCTTACGCCCTTGTAAAGTGTGCTGCTTCCACAGACAAAACTGTTAACTCCGGCATTCCTAAGATCACATAGGGTGTCAAAAGCAACACCACCATCACACTGTATTATGGAAGGTCCAACCCCAGCATTTCTTAAATAAGATAATGATTGGATAACATTTTCCGGCCTGTGTTTTTGCACTAACACTCCAGGATGAATACCCATAAACATTAGGGATTTAATTATATTATCAGACAAGATCTGGCAAACATGATCTAAAGATGTAGAAAGGTTTACCGCAAGAGTTACATGGATATTCTCATCGAATGATTTGATGTAATCAAATATTTGATAGACCTTCTCTTCATTACCATCCAAGTGAAAAGTAATGTTTTTGATTTTTCCACAAGATGCAAATTGTTCCACGCCGAAGAAAACATCTCGGACCATTAGATGTATATCTAACCCAACTGAGCTTGTCGTTGCTATCTCGTTAACAATCTCAGGATAGATTCCAAATCTTGGCACAAAATCACCATCCATCACATCAATATGAAAATAGTCTATACCCATTGAATCAGCATGCTTGATGTCATCCAATAGATTAAGATGATTCATACAAATTACAGAGGCACCTATCTTATAATTTTCCATACTACTCTGATATAGAGTGGTTATTTTCAATAAGGTTTAAATCTAAATTTTGCTTTTCAACTATTTGAGAACTGATGTAGTCGAAGAGAAGAAAAGTAAATTGCTCATAAACCGTTTTCATTAATTGATTGGAATCAATGGTAGGATATAAAATTATAACCTCACAAATGCCCGCTAATGTGCTATTTTCATTCGATGTAAATAGAACTGTTTTTGCACCACATTGTACCGCCTGTTTAGCGTATAATATATTAGATTCTGTTTCTCCAGAACTACTACTAATAAACACGATAGAGGAGGAATCTAGTCGCGGAAAGTTAGTGTCCCCAATCATGTAGGATTCATAACCAAGATGATTTAACCTCATCATGAAAGCTTTCAGGGAAAACCCCATTCTGCCGGCTGCAAAACCTACAAACTTTTTAGAATCAGATCTATCAAATAAATCTGTCACTATTTCTAGTTGGGAAAAATCGAATTGATTAGCAACCGATCTTAATTCCTCAATAATATTATTCATTTCGAGATATCTTGAAGATGTAAAGCAATCTCCAAAATGACTCCGTCTCCGCCTTTTGATTTTGTGACCATATTCGCAGAATCTTTTACAATTTGGGGAGAATTCTGCGGAGCAAAACTTAGAGCACATTTTGATAAGAGCAATTTATCATGATATCCATCCCCAACGAAAACGGTCTCATCAAGATTAAACCGTTCGCTCACCCAATTAAATCGCTCTTCTTCTGACACTAGATGGACAGCAACACCCATATCCGAAAGTCTTTTCTCAGTTATTCCAAAGCCTCGTTTATCAGCAGATATCGCACAAATATCTATATTCAACGATTTTATTATTTTGAAACCATCACTATCGTATGCACCAAACTTTTTAAGAACTTTCCCAGTCTCATTGTAATAAAATGAACCATCAGTTAATACACCATCAACATCTGTTATAAAATTTTTCAATTTAACAAAACACCTCTAAAAATCATTGGTTATGCTTACAATAATTAAAATGTTTATCGCTTAGCCACACTTCTAAATAAGTACCCTTTAAAGACAGTTTATAGACAGATTTTAAAAGTTTAATTATTGGGTCGAATAATTTGCAATTTTGGGAAGTAGTTTAGAAACCTGTGCCTATCTCTGGTTAGCAATTTATAATTTGCATGAGCAGCATGTGCTCCAATAAAAAAATCAGGTAATGGAGAAGTTTTGTTTCCACCTTTTTGCCTATATCGCAAGAAAGCTTTGCCTGCTAAGAAAGAAACCTCTGTTGAGAGTGGCTCATTCAACAAACCAATTTCATTTAGCACTAAATCTAATTTTTGTACTGAATTAAATCCAATAGAGACCTCAGAATAAATAATCGGGTTAATGACTAGTCTATTGGTGCTTGAAGCATCAGATAGAGCCTTTAAAGACCAAGAATACCATTGGGGATCTCGGGTAAAAACATCTAACAAAACATTTGAATCGACAAGAATCACACAACTAATCGCGAGTTAAATTTATTATCTGATCAGTAGTCATATTAACATCAGCAATTCCTGCATACTTTTCAAATTTTGACATTATATTTTCCACATCAGTATTTTTTGCGGGCTTAATTAAAATCCCGTCTTCTTTCTCCTCAAATACAACTTTTGAATTTGTTTTGAGGAGAAATCGATCACGAAATCTTTTAGGAATAGTTACTTGTCCTTTTTGAGTTACTTTCATTGTATTACTTTATTTCAAAAGTATTACTTTGTCAAAAGTTGATTTAGAAGCCGTCATAGAAAATTACAGAATCGTCAATTTCTGAAAATAGCGTAACAAACTATCGCTTACATCAATCGCCATCCAGCCCATCGTTGACTGTTACATCCCGGCTACAAACTCTTCCCCATTTCTTCATCCTCATCGCTTTTCCACTCTTCAAGATTGCGAGAAACCAAGGAAAGATAATCTTCATCTAGTGCCTCTTCTGCATTGGGTAGTTCATTTTCAAACTGAGCTAAAAATCCCAAACAATGCAAAGGCACGCTTTCTTTAGAAAGTTCTCCCCCATCCCTTAAAATAATCTTTCTATCTGCAGTTATTCCCTTGAACTGCTTTCTACCTTTATTGGCTCCGCCTACTT